>JAABUN010000316.1_pt1 | contig 126038 bp, 104 predicted proteins | sample 5559311 | NCBI WGS metagenome assembly JAABUN01 (sample SAMN10711877, study PRJNA513370) | rock metagenome | isolation source: Antarctica rocks | place: Antarctica: Victoria Land, Siegfried Peak sud | reverse complement strand
GATTGACACAATTACAACCCATCTTGGCTCCACTGGCCGGCAATGCGTGCCGGGCCCGCTTTGTTCAGGTCGTGAGCCTCCTATGCCCGGCATAGTTGCTGAGAAAAACTGTTCGTCCGTACAGTGGGTGCCGCTATGACCTACACCGCCACCGACCGACAGGATGGGGCCACGGCGACCGCCAAGTATTTTTTCACAGTTCATGACCCACTGGAGGAAAAAGAACACCACATCAACCGCGATATCGAACGGAACGTTCGCCTGGCGGGCAGCCCGGAGATCAAGAACCAGTCCTACACGCAATCTCTCGAAGCCCCTGGGGGCTATGTCGAGCGTTCCGATAGTTACGACATCGGCGTCAGCATTGACCTGGGGTTCGCTGTGTCCAAATGGATACTGGACGGGTTGGGCATCTCGCCCAGTTTCACCTACACGGTGACGGTCAACGCGGGCCAGCCGGCTGCCGGCATCACGCTACCGCCCCGCACCTACTCCTACGCCGTCATCTACGACACGTACGAGCGCCACTGGGGAAATGCAGATGAATGGGACGCAGCGGGGTTCGTGGGGAATGAACCCTTCGACTTTACCATCCCGCGCGCACCGGGATGGGGTATTAGGATGGTTCCGCCTATCCGCCTCAGTGATGACGGTGGGGGCACTGGTAACAGTGGTGGCTAATTCTCGGAGACGGCACTGATTCATTGGCCCCCTCTTTCTGTCGCACAGTTCATTTGGAAGACGGTACAAGAAGAGGGGGCTTAGGGAGAACAATCATGCGTTTACGTATGCCTACATCCTTTCTCCTGGCGCTCATCTTTGTTACGCTTAGCGTTAGTGGATTCGCGGGGAACGCCAAAGACGCGCGCCGGTTACCAATATCTCCTGAAGAGGTGAAAAGCGCCGCAAGGAACCTTCCTCTTTCATCACCTCAACATCACGTTCTCATCTCGCGCGCGGGAACATCGGGTTTTCAAAGGCTTGCTTATGAGGAGTACTTGCGATTAAAGAAACAGCACCCGAACGATTTTCATGCCAATCTTCTTTGCGGAGTAGCGGCCAAAATCTATCTGGATTGGCTTACCCATCCCGACACCAGAAAAGGTCGCCCTTTGTCACGCAGCGAGATTAAGCTAATCTTCGACGTGCAAAACACGGCCCGCACATGCCTAAAGAAGGCACTTGAAATCAACCCAACCTCTGGCATCGCCCATACCGAATATGGCTACTACCTGTTCTACCGGGATGGAAAGCAGGACGAAGGAATGCGCCTCTTGGTCAAGGGAGCCAGTCTTGACAAGAGCAATCCAAGAACGCACAGGCTACTGGGTGATGTTCTGTCACAATCGGGAACCAAGTTCTATAACCTGAACAAAGCACAGCAAGAGTTGCGGAAAGCTATTGCGCTGGACGCCTCGTACGCCGCACCGCATTATTCTCTGGCAACGCTGTACACCTATCTCAGGCGGTTTGAGGAAGCAAACCGGGAATTGTCTGTTTATCTCAGCTTGGTTCCTGAATCCGCAACCAGCAGTGAAGCGGTTACTTCCTTGCGTAGTGAACTCCAAAAGCACCTCAGGTAATCAGAGCCTTGACCAGTGGCTAAAGAGCGGAGCCTAACAAAGCGTTGCAGCGGACGGCCTTCCGCTCCGCTCGTTCCTCGCTCCGCTACAGGCCGCCGCTGAACTTCATCGTTAGGCGCGGCGTGTCGGCCCGTTTAGCGGCGCGCGGCGCGCACGGGCGATGGGCAGGACGCCGGGGCCGATTGCACCGGTGGCGAGTGCGACTGCAATCGCCTTTGTTGCAATCGCGGTGGGCGCGGGTGCGATGCAATGGGGACGGGGGCGGCTGCAACGGCGGCTGGGGCGAATGAAATGGTTCCCGGCGCGTTCGCTGACAGGGACCGTGCGGCTGCGGTTGGGCCGGTCGCGTTTGCTTTGGCCGACGGTGCGAACGCTTCGGGGGCGGTTCTTTTTGCGCCCCGGTGACGCGCCGCCGGGCCTCTTCGGGTATCCTTTGCTCACCCCTTCGACAAAGGAGCGACGCCCACGATGGCACGCGTGAAACTGGAATTGCGGGGCTTGACCGTCCCCGAAAAAATTCAAAAACTGCGCCAGATCGCCCAGGCCCTTTCCGGCAACCCCCGCTTCGCCAAGCCCGACCCGACCCCCGACGCCCTGAACGCCGCCGCGACCGCACTGGAAGCCGCGTACAATGCCGCCCAAGCCGCCCGCGATACGGCCCAGACCCGAACGCGCGCGCAGGAAACGGCCGAAGCCGCCGCCGACAAGATCGTGTCCCAGGCCGGCAACTACGTGGAAAACGCCAGCGGGGGCGACCCGGCCGCCATTCAGAGTGCGGGCCTGGACGTGCGGGCCGAAGCCGCCGCGCCCGTGGGCGAACTGCCCGCTCCCGAACACGTTTCAGCGACGATGGGGGACGAGCCGGGCGAGATGGACTTTGCCTGCGACCGGGTACGGGGCGCGCGCACCTACCTTGCCGAACGCTGCGACGATCTGCAAAAAGCCGACTGGACCCACGCGGGCGCGGCGACGCAAAGCAAGATGAGCGTGCGCGGCCTGACCAGCGGGCAGCGTTACTTTTTTCGCATGTCCGCCGTGGGCGCGGCCGGGCAAGGGCCGTGGAGCGAAGCCGTTTCCAAAATGGCCCCGTAGAAAGAGCGCCGCCCTGCCCGACCACGCAAAAAACCGCCGATGAAGACGCTGATTGCCGAGGACGACGCCGCCAACCGCCGGCTGCTGGAAGTGACGCTGACGCGCTGGGGCCATCAGGTCATCACCGCGCGCGACGGGAACGAGGCGTGGCAAACGTTCGAGGCGGACGGGGACGCGCCGCAACTTGCCATCCTCGACTGGATGATGCCCGGCCGCGACGGCCCCGACGTATGCCGTTTGATCCGCGAGCGCCCGAACCAGCCCTACGTCTACGTTCTTCTTTTGACGGCCCGCGACCAGAAGCGCGATTTTCTGGCCGGCATGGACGCGGGCGCGGACGATTACCTGGTCAAGCCGTTCGATCCGAACGAACTACAGGCGCGGCTTCGGGCGGGCCAGCGCGTGCTCGACTTGCAGGCGCAACTGCTCGCCCAAAACGTCCGGCTCGAACAAACCGCCCGGTCCGAGCGCGCGGCTCACGACGCGCTCAAGCAGGCCCAGAGCCACCTGGTTCAGTCGGAAAAGATGATCGGCCTGGGCCAGATGGTTGCCGGCGTGGCCCACGAGATCAACAACCCGCTTGCCTTCGTTACCAGCAACATGGCCGTTTTGGAGCGCGACGTAAAGGCGCTGGAGCAAATTCTCGCCCTCTACGGGGAAGGGGACGACGCTTTGGCCCGCCACCAGCCCGACCTCGCGGCCCGCATCCAGGACCTTGCCGGGCGCGTGGACCTTGCCTACACGCTGCCGAACCTGGCCGATCTGCTTGCCCGTTCGCGCGACGGGCTGCGGCGCATCCAGAACATCGTGCGCGATTTGCGCGACTTCGCCCGCCTTGACGCGGGCGACCGGCAGGAGGCCGACCTGAACGCGGGCGTCGCGTCCACCCTCAACATCATCGGGGGACGCGCGCGCGCCAAGCAGGTGCGCCTGGAAAGCGAGCTTTCCTCAGACCTGCCGCGCGCGCTTTGTTTCCCCGCCAAAATTAATCAGGTGGTGATGAACCTGCTTGCCAATGGCATTGACGCAAGCCCGCCCGGCGGGGTCGTGCGAGTGCGCACGCGGCGCGCAAGCGATGACCCGGCCGACGCCGTCGAGATCGTGGTCGAGGATGCGGGGCCGGGCATTGATCCGGAGGCCCGCGAACGCATCTTCGACCCGTTTTTCACCACCAAGCCCATCGGCGAGGGCACGGGCCTGGGGCTGTCCATCAGCTACGGCATCGTGCGCGATCACGGCGGCACGATTGTCGTGGACGCCGTTCCCGGTTCCGGCGGCGCGCGCTTCACGATCCGCCTGCCGCTCGATCAATCGTGCGAGCCGAGCGGGTAAAACCTTTCCATGAGCAAGATCATGCCCTCTTCCCCCAATGCCGAACGGCACACCGTCCTCGTCGTGGACGACGAACCCGACGTGGTCAAAAGCGTTCAGGACCTGCTGCGCCTCGATTACCGCGTTCTGGGCGCGACCCGCCCCGACGACGCCATGAATTTGCTCACCACCAACGACGTTCACGTTGTTTTGAGCGATCAGCGGATGCCCGATATGAGCGGCGTGGAGTTCTTGACCCGCGTGCGCGACGAACACCCGCAAGCGGTGCGTTTGCTGTTCACCGGCTATGCGGACATCAAGGCAGTCATTGACGCGATCAACGAGGGGCACGTTTACCGCTACGTCGCCAAGCCCTGGGAAACCGACGAATTGATGGCCGTCGTCCGGGCGGCGGCCGACCGCTACGAACTGGCCCGCGAGCGCGAACGCCTGCTCGATCAACTTCAGGAACAGAACCAGGCGCTGGAAAAAGCGAACGCCGATCTCGTTGCCGCGAACAACCTGAAAAACGCCTTTATCGAGGTCGCAAGCCACGAACTGCGCACGCCCATCACCATTTTGCTCGGCCTGACCCAATTGGCCGCGACCATTCCCGACCTGCCCCCGCCGATGCCCGAATGGGTGGACCGGATGCATCTTGCCAGCCAGCGTTTGCAGCATTTGGCCGAGCAGATCGTCACGATGCTTCACGCCGGTCAGTTCCAGCAAACGCTGGAGCGCAAAAGCGTGAACGTGTCCAGCCTGCTGGCCGAGGCCGCCAACGACGTGCGTCCTTTCATCGAAAAACGGGGCCAAACGCTGATCGAGGATTTCCCGCACTGGCCGGTTGACCTGGGCACGATGCGCCTGGACGGCCCGAAAATCCGCGACAGCCTGAACCATCTTCTGCTGAACGCCATCAAGTTCACGCCAGACAAAGGCACGGTCATGCTTCAGGGGCGGCGCACCCCCGACGGGCGCGGGGCCGAGATTCGCGTCAGCGACACGGGCGCGGGCATTGACCCGGTTTTGCAGCCGCACCTGTTCGAGCCGTTCTTCGCCGGCTTCGACACCGCCCACCATTCGTCCGGCCGCTACGAGTACAAAAGCAAGGGGCTGGGGCTGGGCCTGAGCGTCGTCAAGGCGTTCGTCGAGATGCACGGCGGCACGATTGCCTTCGAGACCGAGGCGGACCGGGGCACGACCTTTTCGATCACGCTGCCGGGGTGAAAAAAGCCGCCCCGTACTACGCGCCGCGAGGCGGCACGCCCCCGGCCATTTTTCGGCCCCGGAGATGATTTCGTTGACCCTTCGCCGTTCGCGCCGCCGCGCGCCGTTCGCTTGCGCCCCGTGGTTTATTTCGCGCCTAATTCCGCTTGTTTTCGTGGCCGCCGCCGGCTGCACGCCGCCCGGCCCGACCCGTGAAGCCGACCCTGCTGCGCCGGCAACGGCCGCGAACCCGTCCCCGGTCGTGGCCGTTGCCGCCGCGGACCCGGCCGCTTTTGATCCGGCCGTTTTCGCGCCCCTCAGCGTGCGCGCCCAAAACGCCCGCGTGCCGGTCGTCATGTACCACGACATCATCAAGAAGCGCGGGCGCGGGTCCGTGTATTTTGACTGCACGCTTGCCGAGTTCAAGGCCCAGATGGATTTTTTGAAGGAACAGGACGCGCAGCCGATCACCCTGGAACAACTCCACAAGCACCTAACGCGCGGCGAACCTGTTCCCGACAAGGCCATCGTGCTGACCTTCGACGACAATTATCAGGGCTTTTGGGATAACGCCTACCCGATCCTGAAGGCGCGCAGCTACCCGGCCGCCATGTTCGTTCACACCAACTTCGTGGGCGACAAAACCGGCGCGCACCCCAAAATGTCGTGGGACACCCTGCGCGCGCTCGACAAGGAGGGCCTTGTCACCGTCGCCTCGCACACCTTGTCGCACCCTGACGACATGAGCACGCTGCCGCTCGAAGACCAGGAGCGCGAACTGAACGCGTCCAAGGCGAAGTTGGAAGCCGAACTCGGCCACCGCGTTCCGTACTTCGCGTACCCGAACGGCAAGGGCGACGCGGCAACCTTCGATGCCGCCCAGCGCGCGGGCTACACGATGGCCTTCACCATCGTGAACGGGCAGGCCGAAGAGTCGCCCTCGATCCTTGCCGTGAACCGCTTTATCCACACGCGGCTCGAAAAAGCCTGGCAGGAGCGCAACGCCACGACCGCCGCGCCCGCCGCCGTGGTGGACGTGGCTTACAAGCCCGACGCGCCGGTCCAACTTACCGTCGGCGAGTTCGGCGGCGTGAAACTCGCCCTGGTCAAAGGCGGCAAGCCGCTGACGACGCGCGCGCCGGCCGGGCGGCGGCAAAGCGTGGGCGAGTTCGTGCAGCAAAACAACGGCGTCGCGGGCATCAACGGCTCGTTTTTCGCCGACGCCGCGCTGAGGGGAACCGACAACACACTGATCGGCCCAGCCCAGATCGCGGCCGAGGGCCGGTTTTTGCCCGAACTTGCCTCATGGCGGCTGCCGCGCCTTCAAAGCCGGCCGGTCGTCGTTTGGGGACCGACGCGCTTCGCCATCGTGCCGTTTCAGTCCGGCGCGATGAACGCGGCCGACCCGTTCCGCGCGTTCATGCCCGACTATTCGGACCTGTTCGTGGCCGGCGGCTGGATCGTCCACGACGGGCAGGCGCGAACGGACGAGGAAATGGAACCCTTCGCGGTCGGGGACCGGAACGACCCGCGCCGCCGCGCCTTTTTGGGCCTGACGAGCGAGAACGAGGTTGTGGCCGGCGGCTCGCTCGAAGTCGTGTCCACCGCCCGGCTGGCCGAGGCGGCGGCGGCGGCGGGCGTTCAAGAGGCGGTTTTGCTCGATTCGGGCTTTTCCACCTCGCTGATCTATAACAACAAGATCGTCGTGACCGGGCACACCGCGCGCAACCTGCCCAGCCGCCCCGTTCCGCACGCCGTTATTTTCACGGGCGCGCTCCTGCCCCCGACGGACCCGGAAACGCTGGTTCTGCTGGACAAGGCGGACCCGGCCGTCGGCGCGATCAGCGCGGCCGACGCGCAGGCCGCCGCCCCCGGCCCGCGCCGCCACGCGCGCAGGCGTCGGCGTCACTGACGGGGAGGGGATTCAAACGCAGAGGCGCGGAGGGGGTTGGAGTTCGCGGAGGTTTATTACAACTTTCTGGAAACTCCGCTTCCTCCGCGCCTCTGCGTTTGAATTGGGTCAGTAGCCGCGCGCCACGTCCACTACGCCTTCGAGCGGCAGGCCGCGTGCAAACTTCGCCAGGTTGTCGAGAAATAAACGCTTTTGCCGTTCGCGCAGGCCGCGTGTCCAGCCCGTCGAATTGTGCGGGGCGACGTACGCGTTGGGCAAACCCCAGAGCGGACTGTCGGCCGGCAACGGCTCGGACGCGAATACGTCCAGGCACGCGCCGGCAAGCGAGCCGCCGCGCCGCAGCGCGTCAATCAGGGCGTCTTCGTCCACGAGCGCGCCGCGCGCGATGTTGATGAGCCACGCGGTCGGCTTCAGGCGAGCAAGTTCGGCAGCGCCCAGCAGATGGCGCGTTTCGCCGGTCAGCGCGGCGGCGAGGATGACGAAGTCGCTTTGGGCCAGCAGGCGATGCAAACCGTTTGCGCCGGTCAGCACTTCGTCCACGTTCGCCACCGGGGTGCTCTGGGTGCGTCGCAGGCCGAGCGTGGTCATGCCGAAGGCTTTGGCGCGCGCCGCCACGCCGCGTCCAATCGGTCCCAACCCGACGATACCGACCGTTTTGCCCCACAGTTCGTCCTGCGGGACCGGCCGCCAAAGCCGCTCGCGCTGATTTTCGAGCAGTTCGGGTAGGCCGCGCGTCACCATCAGCATCCAGGCCAGCACGAACTCGGAAATGGCGATCTCGAAGGCCGGACCGCTGTCCGTGATGGTCAAACGAGGGGCAGCCGTGCGCACGGGCGGCGTCAAAACGTGGTCCACGCCCGCGCTGGCCGTGTGCAGCCAGCGCACGTGGGGACCGTTCTCGATGAGTTGCGCGTACCGCTTGCCGGCCACCCAGCGCAGCACGGCCTCCGCGTTTTCGGCCGTCGGCACCGGGGCGTCGTCTTCCGTGTACGCGACGAGGCGCGCGTCGGGCGCGGCTTCGCGGGCGGCCTCTTCCAGTTCCTCGTGAACGGCGGCGGGGACGAGAACGATCATGAGGTGGGTTCGGTCGGCGGAACCGGATTGTTTGCGGCAGACCGCAGGGCTGCGAGCCGCCCCCGCTTTTTGCGACTGTCCCGGTACTCCAGACAAGAAATGAACCCGCACAACAAGAGAATCACCAGGAGAATCGTGCTCAAGATGCCGAAGTACGCTTGGCCGTGCTGATTCGTTTCGGGTAACAACGGGCTGGTGAAAATCAACATCGAGCCTGCTATGCGGCCCATGCCTGCAAACAGGCTCTCCCCAGCGTTCGGGTCACGTAGCACCGCTTTCGCCCTTTGCACTATGCTGGTCAAACTAATACAAAAGCCGATGGGGGCAAGCAGGCGAAGATAAGAAGCAAGGCCAGGTCTTGCCAGACAACGGTCCAGCGCGAAGCCGAGGAAAATCAGTCCCACAAACCAGAAGACAGGCGACCACTTCACGACGAAGCGGGCTTCCTTAACTTCCTTCTCACGTTTTTTGGCGCGTTTTTGAACGTCGTCGTTCATGGCAGTTCCCACTCCCCGTGCGGCGGTCAGCGACGGACGATGATGCGGTTGTCTATCAGGCGCACATCGTCCACGCGCACGGCGAGGGCGACCAGGGCGCGCTCGGCGATCCGCTCGTGCTCGATGAGTGTTTCCGGGTCCACCACGGCGATGTAGTCGGCCTTCAGGGTGGGCTGGTGGGATTCCAAAAGGCTTGTCAGCCACTGCTTGAGCACGGCGGGCTGATCGGTCTGCTGCTCAAACGAAGCGGCGTCGAGCAAATCCTGCGCCATGTCTAAGAGGTACGGAATCACGCGGGCGCGCTCGCGGCCGTCCGGCGTCAGGCGCGCGTTGCGGCTGCTCATCGCCAGGTTGTCCGGCTCGCGCACGGTGGGGCAGGGGACGATCTCGATGGGCAGGTTCAGATCGGTCGTCATGCGCGCGATGATCTTGAGTTGCTGCCAGTCCTTTTCGCCGAAGTACGCCCGGTCCGGCTGCACGATGTTGAAGAGTTTGGCGACGACGGTGCAGACGCCCGCGAAGTGGCCGGGGCGAAAATAGCCTTCGAGCACGTCGGCGAGCGGGCCGGGCTGAACGCTGGTATGGAAGCCGGCCGGGTAGATTTCGGCCGCGTCGGGCGCGAAGACAAGGGTCCCGCCGGCTGCCTCGACGAGAGCGGCGTCGCGGGCAAGGTCGCGTGGATAGACCGCCAGGTCTTTTTTGTCGTTGAACTGCGTGGGGTTTACAAAGACGCTCACGACGACGGTCTCGTTTTCCACGCGCGCGCGGCGGATCAGGGCGAGGTGGCCTTCGTGAAGCGCGCCCATGGTGGGTACGAAGCCGACGGTTCCGCCGCCCGCCCGCGCTTCTCGGAGTCGGAACCGCACGCTGTTTACCGTCGTCAATTGCTCCAACGTCGCTTTCCTTTCGCCCGTCACCGCCTGCCCGCCCGCTCGCGCAGGATTATACCTGCCGTCGCTGTTTGCCCAGAAGAAAAACATGAACGTGAACCCGTTTGTCGTTCCCGCTTCCGCGCTGGTGCTGCTCGGTGCGGGCTTTTTTCTCAGCGCCGCCGCGCCGCCCCAGAAGACCCGGCCGCGCCCGGCCGCCGTTGCGGTTGTCGCCAAACCCTCGCCCTGGGTGATGACCTGGCATGACGAGTTTAACCGTTCGGCCGTGGACGCAACGAAGTGGACGGTTTACGACAAGGCGGCCGAGCACAACAACGAATTGCAGTATTACGCGCCCGACGACGTTTCCATCGTGAACGGCTGCCTGCGCCTGACGAGCGAAAAACGCGATTTCAAGGGGCTTCAATACACGTCGGGGGCGGTCAACTCGAAGGGAAAGTTCGCGCAAGCGTACGGCCGGTTCGAGGCGCGGGCGAAACTCCCGGGTACGCGAGGCATCTGGCCCGCGCACTGGCTGCTGCCGGGTGACGGCGCGTGGCCGCCCGAAATTGACATCATGGAGTTGCTCGGCCACGAACCGACAAAGGTATACCTGACCAATCATTGGGGCGCGGACTGGAAGTCGCACGAGCACAAAGGCGGATCGTTCGGCGGGCCGGACTTTTCGCGCGGCTTTCACACTTTCGCGGTCGAGTGGGAGCCGGGCCGCGTTCGCTGGTTCGTGGACGGCGCGGCGCGCTTCGAGTCAAGGGAAGGCGTGCCCGACAAACCCTTTTACGTCATCCTGAACACGGCCGTGGGCGGCGATTGGCCGGGCAAGCCCGACGCCACGACCGTGTTTCCCCAGTTCCACGACATTGACTACGTGCGCGTTTATAAACGGCGGGGGCAGCCCGCCCCGCCGACACCCACCACGCCAACCCGATGAAAATACACCGCCCGTTCATTTTTTTCTGCGTCGCCGCATCGCCGCTGTTTTTGCTGATCTTTGCCCGGCCCGTTTTCGCCCAGACCTGGGAGCCGGTCCCGCTCGTCAGCGCGGCCGGTCGCGCGGCCGGCCACAGCGGCGGCGAGGGCGCGCAGTGGCCGCGCGCGCTTGTTGTGAGCGCGTCGGACGGGAAGTTCGCGCTTTTCGGAACCGACGTGGGCGGGCTGTTTCGCAGCCGAAACGGGGGCAAGTCGTGGGAGCCGTGCAACGTCGGTTACACGCCGCGCGGCACGTCCGGCATGGCGATTGACCCGCACAACGCCCGGCGAGTTTTATCCGTCGGCGCGAACTCGGTTTCGGGCGACTTTCACGGAATCTATCTTTCGACCGATCAGGCCGCGTCGTGGCGGCAGGTCCTCAAGGCCAACATCGGCGGCGGCCAGGACAGCCGTGAGCAACTCGCCTTCGACCCGGCCACGTTCGACAAGAAAATAGGCTTCACCAGAGTCGTTTACTGGTCGCGCATTGCAAGCGACAAGCCTTCCTGGGGCACGCCCGACGTTCATCCGGCTCTTTATAAGAGCGCAAACGGCGGCAAAACCTGGCGGGAAATACCGGGCACGGAAGCCGTCGGCGGCAGCGTTCTCAAGGTTCATCCGACGAAGGGCCTCGTGTATGCCGCCAACGGCAACGGCCTGTTCGTGTCGCGCGACGGGGGTAAAACGTTCGCCAAAACCTTTGACGGCGACGTAACCGGCTTGGACGTGACGCCCAGGTCGCCGAACGCCGTTTGGGTCAGCCAAGCCGACGGCGTGTATCGTTCCAACGACGCGGGCGCGACGTTCGTCAAGATCGCCGGCAGCGCGAAGATCGCCGAAAACGGCTTCACGATCCGAAACATTCACGTCAGCCCGGCCGACCCGAAGCGGCTTGTGCTGTGGCGCGAAGGCGCGAACTACAACTGGAAACGCTTTTTTTCCACCGACGGCGGCGCGACCTGGACCGAAAGCCGGCTCGACAACACGTTCGCGTTCCTGCCCGGCAACGCGCGCCAGGGTTTGTTCGCGTGGCACCCGACCGACCCGAACGTCGTTTTTTCCGTCGGCGGCGACTGGCCGACGAAAAGCGGGGATGGCGGCAAAACGTTCGCCTGGAGCGGCGACGGCGACAACGGCGTTCTGGTTGGCGGATTCTTCAACTTCTGCCAGCAAAACCCCGACGTTCTTTTCGTCGGCTCGCAGGACTACAACGGGGCCGTGACGCACGACGCCGGCCGCACCTGGACCTACGTCAATCCGAGCGGCAACGGCTGGGGCGGCTTCACTTACGGCGGCTACGCGGCCTCCAAGAACGTTCTTTTCGTGGGCAACGCGGCCGGGTGGGGGGCGCCGCGCGAACTCACCGTGTCGCGCGACGGCGGCAAAACCTGGAACACGATCAAAGGCGCGGATGACAAGCCGCTCGCCTTTGCCGGTCCCGACGTGTCGTTTGGTGACCCGGCCGACCCCAACGTCCTGTTCGCTTCCAACCTGCGCAGCGCGGACGGCGGCAAAACCTGGACCCCGATGACGGGTTGCGACGCGGTATACACGGGTGTCGGACGTTACCGCTCCTTCGTAGGCGTTTCGAGTGTGCTCTTGGGCCGCCGGTTTGACAAGGAGGCAAAGCAGAGCCTACTCGTGATTTCCACCGACCGTGGCGCTACCTGGATCACGCGGACGACCACGCCGGGTGAAATTCGTGACGTGGCGTTAAGTTGGGATAGGAGCCGCGTCTACGCCGTCGTGGACGACAGCCTGAAGGTGTGGGACGAGGCCGCGAAAACTTGGTTCACGGTGGAAAACCTGCCCAAAGACCAGTGGGGCGGCAGCCGCGTTTCGTCCGTTGCCGTGGACCCTGAAGACAAAAACGTCGTGTACGTCGCCTGCCACCGCGACCTGTTCAGCACGAACGCCGCCGTGCTGCGCTCGACCGACGCGGGCAAAACGTGGACCAACCTGACGCTCGCCAAACCCCTCGACGGCAAAAACAAGGACGGCGGGCGCGAGGCTATCGTCGTGCGCGTCCATCCGCGCACTCGCTATGCCTACGTTGCCACCTCCTGCTACGGCATCTGGCAAATCGGCCCCCCAACAACGACGGCGGCAAAAGCGCGCGCAAAGTAACCGCCGCGCGCGCGATTGCGCGCTTCCGGCCGTTTAGCCTTGCTTTCGCGTGAAGACCACGGCCTCATGCGCGTCCACGCGCGGGACGACGACGCGAACGGCCCCGTTTTCGACCGTGGCGGGCAGGTCCGTTCCGGTCCGGGCGAGGAAAGCGTGACCGGGCAGCGCGCCGTTGGGCAGGCGCAGGGTGAGCGCCACGTCGCGCAGCGGCACGGGCGCTTCGAGGGCCTCGACGTGGCCGGGTGCGCGCCGCTGCCCGTGGTAGTTCACCAGATGAACGACATGCCGCCCGGCTTCCGGCTGGCGCATCAGGCTGACCTCGCAGGTCGCGGGCGCGTCGGTTTCAAGGAGCGGATCGGGCAGCAGTTGTTTGAGGCAGCCGCCGACGAGTGCGCGGAACGACAAGTTGCCGTATTTTTGGTACGCGGAAAAAATCGGGTCGTGAAGGTAAACCGCGCTTTCGCTCTGGGTCACGGCCGGGTAATCGGCCTTTTCTTTCACCGGCGGCGTGAAGCCGTGTGAGATGAAGCGCTCGCCCGTGCGATTAAAGTAGGTTTCGTAGGCGTCGGCGAGGGTTTTCGTGTTCTTTCGCGGCGCGACGCGGGCGGCGGGGCCGTCGTAGACCGAGTAGGCGAAGCCGGGCCGGGTCAGCGGGCCATGCAGGGCAGGCTCCGTGACCATGAAGTAGTCGGGCACACTCGCGGCCGGCCCCTGGTAATCTACGCCGAGCAGATCAGCAAGGTGAAAATTGCCGGTCGTCGGGTCAAGCAAGGCCTCATGACTGGCGAGAAGTTTGCCGCCGTTTTCCACAAAAGCGCGCAGCCGGGAAACATCGTCTTGACTTGCCACGGTTCGGTCGGCAAGCACGAGGACTTTGTAGCGGCTGAAGTTGAGGCACGTTCTGGGCGTGATGACATCGAATTGTTGGTGCAGTTCGAGCAGCATTTTGGCCGCGCCCTCGATGTTCTCGTTGCTGGCCGCTACCAGGCCGGCCGACGATTGGTTGGCCTTGTCCGCATCGGGTGCGAGCACGAGCAGCCCGATTTCGGTCTCGGCCGTCGCCCCGATGCAAAACTCCTCGACCGCCTCCACGTCGCGGAACGCCTCGCCGATGACTTCGTAAACCGCCTCGTTCAGCCGGCCGCGCGGGTGCAGTTGGTCCCCGATACTGACCGCGCCGCCGGTCGCCAAGATGCCGCCGCACTCCCACTTCAAGGCGTCCGGATGCTTGAGGCCGCCCCAGTCGGCCCAGGTGCGATGGAAGCGGCCGGTCATGCCCAGCAGGGGCAGGTCAAAATTGCGGCCGTAGCGCGACCAGAGCGGATAAAAGCCGTAGCCCCAGCCGCCGGTCGGCAGGCTTTCGATCTCGACCTGTGAGTAGTACTCGGCCTCGTCGGCGAAATGGAGGCCCCAGCGCGAGTTGTAGTAGATGCCCGCGTTCGGCAGTTTCGCGCGGATCAGGCGGCTGGCCCGATCCATGAACTTGCGCGCGGACTGGTGGTTGTGGATGCGGCGATGGTTCGGGTCGGCGGGGTCCAGGCCCTGCGCGCGCATTTCGGGCAGGCAGCGCGAACACAAGCAGCCGTCGCCGTGGTACATGACGATGTCGTAGAAAAAGCCGTCGCAGTCGTAAGCGGCCAGCAACTCCTCGGTCTGGGCGAGCAGTTCGTCGGCATAGGCCGTGTTGACGCACAGCCAGGGCCAGCCGGGTTCGAGCGGACCCGGTCCGACCTGCTTGCCGTTTTTGTCCACCTGTCGCCATTCCGGATGGCGCATCGCCGCGTCCACGTTCCACACGACGGTGACGTAGATGGGCGCGCGAATACCGACGCGGTGCAGCGCCTCGATCTGCGCGCCCAGCAGATCAAACTTCAGGCTCGGATGAACCGTGCCCACTTTGGTCGGGTAGTAGCACATCCCGTGGTGGCAGGTGGCGAACACGGTGATCGAGTTGACCTGCGCTTTTTGAAGCGTTCGGACGAAGTGATCGGCGTCCCAGTCCGCGCCCACGTCGGGGATTTGCGGCGCGGTGTGAAAGTCCAGGTGAATCTGGCGCATTGGAAAAATGGGGAAGTCCACGGTTCGGGTGTCCTTTTACAAAGTACGAAAATTTTGTCAGAAAGCGGTTGGCGGCTCCGACGGCACGTTCGCCAGTTGGTCCAGGGCGGCCTGCACGGCGTCGCGCAGCATTTGTGTCGGGAACTCTTGAATCTGGGCCAGGGCGTACCGCGCCTGTTCCTCGATGCTCGCGCCGGGTGTTTCCGCCGGTTCGGGAGTTGGCGGCGCGAATTCGTTGAGGCGTGCCAGTAGTGTGTGCAGCGGCTCGACGGCGCGCGGATCGCCGAGTTTGCCCAGGGCTTCGGCGGCTTCGCGCTGCGTGGTTGCGTCTAGGCTGTTCAGCGTCTCGATGAGCGGCAGGGTCGCGCGCCGGTCCCCGATCTCGGCGAGCGCGCTCGCCACGCCGGCAGCCGAACCCATGAACGAGCCGTCCATCACGGCCCGCATTACGCGCATTTTGCCCCGCAGGTCAAGCGACGCGGCCCCGCCGGGCGGAATCAGCGACGCGGGCTTGAAGGCAGGTTCGGCCGCGGCAAGGCGCTGAAGCAGCGGCTCGACGGCGCGGGCGTCGCCCAGTTTGCCCAGCGCGGCGGCTACCCCGGAGCGCACGATGCCGTTGTCGTCGTCGAGGGCGGCGATGAGCGGTTCGACGGCGCGAACGTCGCCGATCTCGCCCAGGAGCATCACAGATGTGTTCCGCACGCCCCATGATGGGCTGCGAAGGCCGAGCCGGAGGAGCGGCGCGACGGCCCGGCTGCCCAAAGCGGCCAGTCGTTCGGCGGCCTCGCCGAGGGCATCGTACGGGCTTGCCGCGCGCAGGTCACGAACATGGGTATGGAGGGCGTCACGTTGCTGCTCGGCCGGAACCGCTTCCGAGCCGAGCACGGCTGAGTTCATCTCAGGGAGCGCGAGTTGAGCGATCAGTGCTTCGATTTCTTTGTCAGCAACGTCTTCGTTCATTACGATCTCCCGGGCGGGTCAGACGGGCGGCAGCGTTTTGGTAAACGGCGCGAGGTCGTTCTGGTGGTGAAATCTGCGGCCGTCCACGTAAATGGTGAAGCCTTTGTCGCCGTCCTGGTAAGCGTCGTCGGGGTGGGCGGGGTCGTCCCAGACGAGGGTGAGCAGGCGGCCGTGGTAGGGCACGTCGTCGAGGCAGAAGTGGGACCAGCCGCCGTCACAGGGGTCGGGCAGGAGCGGGTGGATTTCGAGAATTTCGTCGTCGCGGGGCGTGAGGCCGACGAGAGCGGTAACGATCAGGTCGGCCCAGGTCGAGTGCAGATAATCGCGCTCCGGCGTGAGCCAGGCCCCTGTGTCGCCGCGATAAAACTCGCCGGTGTGCGGGCGGGAAAAGTCGCCGTCCTCGAACTGCGCGCGGCCGAAGGACGTGACGAGATCGAACAGGGCGGCCCGCGCGCCGGGCGGATGGGCGGCTTCGCCGTGTTCGCGCAGGGACCGGGCGAGGCCGGAGGCGACGAGTGCGTTGGCGTGCGGCCAGGTCGGGCCGTTCCAGTAACAGCCGGTGACGGAGCGGCCGTTTATTTCCTTTTCCTGGCTGTAGGCGGGTGAGTCCGCAGACGTTGAGGCGGCTGGGTGCGGCGCCCAGAACTTGGTTGGGTCGGAAAGATGCGAAAAGGCGCGCGCCTGTTCGGTGCCCGGCAGGCCGACGTAAAAGGGATAAAACGCGGCGATGGTTTTGGCCGTTTTTATCTTTTCGTCGGTTCCGGGCAACAGGTCGTAAAAGAAACCGGTGTCGGCGTCCCACATTTTGGCGAGGGCGGCGGCGTTGATCGTACCCGCAAGTGCGTCGGCGGCATCGGCGGTTCCGGCGTGGCCCAGGGCGCGCTCGATCTGGGCGAGGGCGCGCACGTTGGCGTACTGGTAGGCGGTCAGGTCCAGGCGCTTGACCGGGTTCTGCACGTCGCGGCCGTCGCGGCGTTCGCCGAGTTGGTAGCCCGCCTTATAAAAGAACGAGGGCTGCCACTCCATGCCGGTCCACCAGTGATCGTCCACGATCAGCAGGCCATCCTTGTCCCCATCGTGCGTCTGCCAGTAGGCGACGTTTTTTTCCAGGGCGGGCAAAGCGTCGCGCAGAAAATTTACGTCGGGATGGACGCGGTGAACGTCGAGAACGGCGGCCGTGATCCAGTCGGCGTACTTGCCCTCGTCGGCGTCGGGGCGGGCCACTGCGTCCACGTAAAACGAGCGGAACAGGCCGTCCTCGCGCTGATTGCGGGCGAAACCCTTGAAGTAGTTTTGGGCGTACTTCGGGTCGCGCAGCCAGCGGGTTTCGCGCAAAACGTGGCCCGCGCCGTAGGTGATGGTTGCCGAGTACCAGTCGGAGTTCCAGCGGCCTTCGGAAAACGTGTCTTCGAGAAACAGGCCGACGCCGGGATTGCCGTGGTTCTTCTTGACCAGGTACCAGCGGTGGTACCAGAGTTTGGTCAGCCACGGGTCCGAGCAGTCGAAGCGCGGAACGTTCGCGTCGAACCAGGCTTGATACGCCTCCTGCTGTTCGCGCACCGGGTTGTCCGCTCGCGCCCAGCGCGCGGCACGCTTTCGCGCCTCGTCGAGAGTGGGGGCAATGGCGACCGCGAAGACAAGCGTTTGACGGCCGCCGGCCGGGATCATTTGGCGCAGATTATCGCCGGGTGGGCCTTCGCGCGCGACGAAAACGGGCAGGGTGGGGCGGAACCGATGCTCGCCGGCCGGAATGCCCCAGCGCAGATCAACGTCCATCGCCACGCCGCCGTCGGCCGGGTTGCGCAGGGAAAGAACGCTGACGACCACGTCTTCCTGCGTAAGGAACTTGTCTTCGGTAATCTGAAGGCCGCTGCCCGCATGAAGGCCGTGCAGGGTGACGTGCGAAGGGCGGTACAGCGCGTCGGCGGGCGCGACCTCGTCGCCGTCCACGAGCAGGCGCAGCGTGAACGGAGCCAGCCCGTTTTCGCCGGTCTTGTGGACCCAGTGAACGCCTTGACTGAACCCCCAGCCCTGCGGGGCGGTTGCCCACAAACAATCGCCGGACGAGCCGAACGGGGTCGTGGGCGTGTACGGGCGGCGAAGCAGGTCGTCGAGGCGGAACTGCCGGGGGTCGAGGATCATGCGCGGCGCGGTGGGCGGGGGAAGAAAAGGGGCGGGGGACGAACAAGCGAGTGTAGCACGCCGCTTGCGCGAGCGTCAATCCGGGTCAAAAACGCCGTCCGGCCCGGCAAACGCGACGGGAACGGCATGATTCTGCTCGGCGAAAGCGGCGGCGAGGCGGCGGGCGAGTTCGCGCGTGCCGGGCGTTTCGGTTTGCGCGTGGCCGGCGTCTAAGAGCAGCAGCCCGCGCGCGCTTGCCTCGATGAACTCGTGGTGGCGCACGTCGGAGGTGACAAAGGCGTCCGCGCCGGCCGCAATCGCGTCGTTCATCAGGAACGCCCCCGCGCCGCCGCACACGGCCACGGTGCGCACGTTCTTTTCACCCGGCCCGACCATCCGCACTTCAAAAAAGCCGAGCGCGTTTTTGACGTGCTGAAGAAAATCGGCGGCCAAAACGGGGCTTGCCAGCGTCCCGACGCGCCCGATGCCGTGTTCCAGCGCCGCGTGCGTGTTGCGCAGCGGAAACACGAAATGCGCCACTTCCTCGTACGGGTGAGCGGCCTTCATCGCCGCGACCACCGAAGCCGCGTTCGTTTCGGGCGCGATCATTTCCAGCCGCTCCTCGGCGACGAAAGCGGGGCGGCCGATCTCGCCGACGTGCGGGTTTGCGCCGGGCAGCGGCCGGAACGTTCCCGTGCCGGGCGCGAAAAAACCGCACCGGTCGTAATCGCCGATGGCTCCCGCGCCGGCTTGGGCCATCGCATCGAAAACGTGGTCGCGGTCGCCGGGCGGAACGAACACGGCGATGCTCACGAGCGGCGCGCGGTACGTCACCTGAAGCGGCCGGGTGTTTCCCAATCCGAGCAGGTCCGCCAGCACGTCGTTGATTCCGCCGCGCGCCACGTCCCAGTTCGTATGCGCGGCGGCGACGGCAATGTTGTTTCGTGCGCAGGCAAGCACAACCGCCCCGATGGGATCGTCCGCGCGCACGGTTCGCAGCGGATGGTGCACGAGCGGGTGGTGGGCGACGATCATCGTCGGGCCGCCCAGTCCGGCCGCCGCGCGGGCGACTTCGAGCGTGGCGTCGAGCGCAACCACGACGCGCTTAACCGCCGCCGCCGGGTCGCCCACGAGCAGGCCGATGGGGTCGTCGGAAAGTTTTAGATGCGGCGGCGCGATGGCGTCAAGCGCGCGCATCACGTCGCTGACATAAAGCGCGGTGGAGGCGGCAGGGGAAGATTGCATGGCGGGTTTGTTGTTCGCCGGCCTCTGGCCCCGCTCCTGCGCGGCGGCGCGGGGTATCCTGCTTGCGATGAATGCCCGCCACGCCGCCGCCCCGCGCTTCGTTTTACCGACGCTTCTTTTAACTTTTTTGACAATCGCCGCCGCTGCGCAAGGCCGGGAAACGCCCGCCGTTTTCGACGTTGATTTTTCCCGCTGGATTGATCCGCCGCTGGTTAAAACGAAATTCGGCGTGTACCAGACGCCGCTTGTTAGCCGCGACGTTCTGCTCCGTTCGCTTTCCCGCCTGCGCGAAATCAACGTGCAGGATTTTCGCTATGAACTGGGCTGGGGCAAGCCGGACGTTCTCGAACCGCATCAGGTGACGGGCACGGCGGCGGCTCCGCGCCTGGATTTTTCGCTGACGAACGCCCTGGTAAGCGGCCTCCGCGGCGCGCAAAACGTCCGGCCGCTGTTCGCCCTGACCTACTGTCCGGACCCGCTCCAAACGCGCACGGACTGGCCGGCCTGGAAGGATTTGCCCCGCGACCTGCGCGCCTGGCAAACCATCTGCGGCGCGTTCGCCGCGCATTTTCGCCTTTCCCGCCCCGTTCCCGCCTACGAAGTGTGGAACGAGCCGGACATCCCGGAGACTGGCGGCAAGATGTTCTTTTCGGGCGGCCCGGCCGAATACGACCGGCTGTACGAACACGCGGCGGCAGGCGTCCGGGCCGGCGATGCGAACGCGCCGGTCGGCGGGGCGGCCGTCGCGTACGACCTGCGCTATTTTGTTCCTTTGCTCGCCCGGCCGCTCGATTTTGCGTCCATTCACGCCTACGACAACTACGCGGCTCAGGTCGCCGGCCTGCGCGCCCGGCTTGATAAACGGCCGGATTTGCCGATCTATTTGACCGAATACGCCTCGTTCACCACATTCGGCAAAAGCGCGCCCGTTTCCCGCTATCCGGCCGCCGCGCGTTTTTTCCGCGACGTGACCGGAATGCTTGGCCTGCCCGATCTTGTCAAAGTCTACTGGGCGCAGTGGGTGGACGACGATCTGGGGCTGATCACGCGCGACGGCCACAAAAAGGCGCTGTTCAACGCCTTCAAAATATACGGTCAATTGCCCGTTGACCGAAACGCGGTGACGCCAACGACGGCCCCCGGCGGCGTGAACGCGCTCGCATCCTCCGACGAACACACGGCCGGCGTGGTCGTGTGGAACGAAAACGAAGAGGACGGGAAGGATCGAACGGTTTCGGTTCATTTGCGCCGTTTGCCGTTCGCGCGTGGCAGCGTTCAGGCGTACCGTATTGACAAAAACCACGCGAGTTACAAAGACGATCCGGCCGCCGAAAACCTGAACGCGGAGCGTCAATGGAACTTTGACGCGGGCGGGACCGAGTGGACGGGCAGGGTTCCCGCCGGGGGCGTCGTTTACCTCAAGGTGACGGACGGAAGCGGCAAGTCGCTGCTCACGCCAAAGCACGTTGGTACCCTGATCCGAATGCACCACTGGTTCCCTGACCGGAAAACGAACGCCTACGCGGATTTCGACCCGCGCACTGCCATCGCCCGTCTGAGCATGGGTAAGCAAAACGCGGGCGTCGCGCAAATCGGGGTCGTGCTGGAAAATCCGGTTCGACGGTTCCTGGTCCGGGTCAAGCGAACGGGACCGTTCACGGCGAGCGACAAAAACGCGCTGTTCGGCTTGCGCCTTGACTTTGCGTCGCGCGCGGGCGGCGGCTACGGCCACGGCGTGTTGTTCCACGGCGGGCTGTACGACACGCGCCGAGGGGCGGTTTTGCCGTGGGGCCGGGGCGGGGCCGTGCCGAACGCCGCGCGAAAAGAAGCGGGGATGAGCACGGGCAAACCGTTCCTCGTTGACCTGGACAAAATCGCGCCGCCGGACTGGGATGGCCGGCGCGTTTTGATCTCGTTCGTCCTTCAAAACGCGGGTGCCGGCTCGCGCGCCCGCATCGCGCTCACGCCGCTTCAGTAAGCGATCAGCGCGGCAATTTCGCGGCCGGGCAGTTGGGCGCGGCCGTCCAGAAACGTTAGTTCGACCAGAAAGCAGTAGCCGGCGACGATCCCGCCCAGCCGCTCCACGAGCGCGGCGGCGGCCCGCGCGGTCCCGCCGGTCGCCAGCAGGTCGTCCACGATCACGACGCGCTGGCCGGGGAGCACGGCGTCGGTGTGCGTCTCGACCGTGTTCGTGCCGTATTCGAGCGCGTATTCCTCGTTGATCGTTTGGTAGGGCAGTTTGCCCAGTTTGCGCACGGGCGCGAAGCCCACGCCGAGCGCGAGCGCGAGCGGCGTGCCAAACAAAAAGCCGCGCGACTCGATGCCCACGATCACGTCGGGCCAGAAAACGCGGGCCGCTTCGCCCATTTTTTCCATCACCTCGGCAAAGGCGGCGTGGTCGGACAAAACGGGCGTGATGTCCTTGAACAAGATGCCGGGCTGGGGAAAGTCGGGAACGTCACGGATCAGCGCGGCGGCCTTGAGCGGCGGCGAGGTGTTGTTCATGAGGGCAAAGGTTCTTTCCGGCGCGCGGCCTACCGCAAAATGGCGTTTTCGCTGGGCGGAATTTGGCCGCCGGATGCGAGGCTGCGCGCCACTGTGTCCAGACGCATGATGGCCTGGTTGCAACGGTCCAGGTGCCGGGCGGCGGACGCCTGCAAATCGCCGGTCCGCTCGCCCGTGCCGATGGCGAGCGTCGTTATCTTGAGGTAGTTGCGCAGTTCCAGGGACACGGCTTTGGCGTAAGGGCGCAGTTCGGGCGGGTACCGGCGCGGGTGGGTGGTGACGCTGGTCAGGGATTCGAGCGCGTCCACGGCCGTCAGCACCTGCGTGGGCGACGGGCCAGCATCGGCGTGATCGCCGCCTTGCCAGTAGCGGGCCGCTTCCGAGCGGTTCACCTCGTCCACCAGCTGGCGCAGCGGCGTGACGTACCGGTCGGCGGGCGGGCCGTTCACGGGAACAAGCGTGATGGGGACCGATGGGGGCGCTGCGTACGCTGCGGCGGCGGGCCGGCGCGCGCCCGCGAACGCTTGTCCGTTCCCCAAAAAGCCGGGATCGGCCGAACCGTGGAAAGCGGACGGAACGGGAACGGGTCCGCGCGCGGCGGAATCGTTTCGCGCGACAGCCGGCCCGGCGGCCAGCGTCCGCCCGTACCAAACGCTCGCCGCCAGGCCCGCCGAGATCAGCAAAGCGGCCCCGAAACTCAGCAAGCGCGCTTGATTCGCCTGCCGCTCGTGGGCTTGCTGCCGCGCCGCAGCGTTGCGGGCCGCGAGCGGGCCCGCCGCCGCTTTGTCGTTCTGGTTGGTCGTGTCGCTTGTCAACGTTGCTGTTCTCCGCCTTCGCCGTTGTTTCCGTTTGTTGACGCCGGAGCGCGTCGCGTCGTTCCCGTTCGCGCTCGTTCGCCGGTTCGGTTGCGAGCCGCTTTTTTCGTCGGCTATACTGACCGTTGGGAACGTTTCCCGAATTATTATGCGACTGCGACAGGTACTTTCGGCTAAAATCCACCGCGCCACCGTAACCGAGGCAAACGTGGATTACGTCGGCTCAATCACGATGGACGCGGCTTTGATGGACCGCGCCGGCATGATCGCGGGCGAACTCGTTCACGTTTGGAACGTGACCAACGGCGAACGCTTAGAAACGTACGTTATCGCGGGCGAACCGAACACCGGCGTGATTTGCATGAACGGCCCGGCCGCGCTGCGAATGCAGACCGGCCACAAAATCATCGTCGCCGCGTTCGCGTTAACGGACGAACCGGTAAACGCGCGCGTCGTTCTGGTGGATGACGAAAACCGCTTCACCGGCTACGCGGCTTAATCCTCATGTTTGAACTCGTTGTTGAAAAAACCATCGCCGCCGCCCACTACCTGCGCGACTTTTCCGGGCCGTGCGAGCGGCTGCACGGGCACAACTACAAGGTCGAGGTGTATCTGCGGGGCAGCGCGCTGACCAAAGCCGGGATGCTCGAAGATTTTACCGACATCAAGCGGGCGATGAACGACGTGCTGGGCCGGCTCGATCACTTTTGCTTGAACGACCTCCCCGAGTTTGCCGACGTGTCGCCGAGCGCGGAAAACATTGCCAAGTTCATCGGCGACGCCCTCGCCGTTTTCCCCTTTGAACGCGGCCGCGTTCACCGGGTCCGGGTGTGGGAAACGCCCACGCAGGGCGCAACGTACTTCGTTGAACAAAGCGCGAACGAGTGACAACAAATGGCGGCAATCGTCAACGGCATGCTCGCCGCGTTGACGAACACGCCCGGCCGTGATAAACTGACGGGCGTCTTTCCCCGTCTACCTCAGCCGAAACCGGCATGCCGCCGCGACAATTTCCCCCGTGTCGTTTCCGGCGCCGCTTTCGGGAACGGAGTCTCGTTTGCTGGATGATTCGTACCCGTCCCCGTACCCGCCCGCGACCCCGGTGACCGGAAGCGACTTCGGCCGCATTCTTCGCCGTCGCTGGCCGGTGGCCCTTCTTACCTTCGTTGCGGCGACGGGCGGCGCGCTGTACCTGACCGCGCAAATGCCCCGTACTTACCGGGCCGAGGCGCGCGTTCTGGTGGACAATCCGAACCGGGGGGCGCTTCCGGACAACCTACTCGGCCTGCTGACGATGGGGAACGGGGCCGCGCTTGAAACCGAATTGGAAATATTGCGCTCGCGTCCCGTAATGAGCGAGGTCAAGCGCAAAACGAATTCGCCGCTTGTTGTTGAGGATTTGCGCAGCCAATTCACGCTCGGAACCGCGCCGGGCGGCCAGATCGTTTCCATCGCCGCGCAGGCCCCGACCGCCGAAGAAGCGGCCCGCCTTGCCAACACGCTGATGTACGTGTACATGGCAAACTCGCAGAAACGGCGTGAGCGCACCGCCGAGCAAGCCGACGCGCGCTTGCGGCGCGAGGAAAGGCTGCAAAAATCCGCCAAGGAAAAGGCCGAGGCCGCCGTGCGCGCGTTCATGGCCGGCATGGGCACGTCCAATCCCGGCGAGCTGTTCAACGCCAAAGCCACCCAGGTGACGAATCTTCGCACCGGTTTGGACAGCCAGCGGCTCGCGCTGGGCACGGAAAGAACGCGGCTGGCGAAGGTCACGCAGCAGCTTCGGTTCGTTCCCAGAACCATTGTGACCGGCTGGACCAACCAGAAGAACCCGGTGATTGACGAGTACAACAAAAAGATTGCGGACCTGATCCACGACCGCGCCGTGCTTTTGGAAAACTACACGCCGGAATCCCCTGAAGTGCAGGCCAAGGATGCCGACATCAAGGCGAGCGAGGCCGGGATTCGTGACGCGCTCAAAAACCGATTTTCGACCGGCTCGGAAGGAATCTCCCGCAACGGGGATTATTCCAACCTGATCAGCACGCAGATCGCGTCGCAAACCACCATCGCCGCGCAGGAAAACAACATTCGACAAAGCGAGGCGCTACTGCGGGAGCGCGAAGCCGAGCAGAAGACGCTTGCCGTGCGCGCCAACGCCTACGACGACCTGATACAGAAACAGGCGACCGCCCGCGCCAATTACCAGCAAATGCGTAAGGGCCGCATTGATATTCAGGTCAGAGGCGGAATCGCCGAGCCGGCCGTGACCCCGCTCGAATCCGCCCTGCCGCCGCGCTTCCCCGTCAGCCCGAAGCCGCTGCTGAACCTGTTGCTTTCCTTGTTTTTGGGCGGCTTTCTCGCCCTCGTGACGGCGTTGTGGACCGAATACCTGGCGATGGCCGGCAAGCGGCGTCCCGAAGAAACGCTGCTGCGAGAACTGCCGCGCGTGGCCGGCGTGCCCGTTCTCGCGTCCATCCCGGTTCACGCCCTGCCCGCGCCCGTCGGCCCCGACAACAACGGCCTGCCCGCCGTCGCAGCTGACGGCAGCGCGGCGGCTTTGCTCACCGAGGACGCGCTGCGCGAACTGGGCTACTGCCTCACGCATCTGCGCGCCCCCGGAAGGGCGAACGCGCCCGCTCCGGTCGTGCTGCTGGCCGCCACGCGCAGCGGCGACGACAGCGCGTCGGCCGTCGTCGCGCAACTGGCCGCCACGCTGGTGCGCGACGGGCTGCGCGTGACCATCGTGGACGCGGACCGCGCGCGCCCCCGGCTGAACCGAGTTTTCGGCAAGCCGGACGCGCCGGGTCTGGCCAACGTGCTGGCGGGCAGCGTGCGCGCCCGCGACGTTTTGCACGTTGGGGCGGGCGGCAGCCTGCGCTTTTTGGCCGCCGGCGAAGCGGACGGCGGCGCCGCGCCCGCGACCGAACGCGGTTTGCGCGCCGTGTTCGCCGACCTGCGCGAAGACACCGATTTGCTGCTCGTCAACGGGCCGTCGGTTTTCAGCGTGCCGGCCATCGCCCCACTTCAGCGGGCGTCCGACGGCGTGGTTCTCGTGACCGCGCCGAACGCGCCGCCGGCCGAAAGCGTGGCGCGCGCCCGCCGCTTGCTGACCAACGGCTACCAGCCCCACATCGTGGGCGTGGTCGTCGGGGAAACCGGGACGGCCTTTGACGCCGATGAAACGGCACAGGAGATTCGCGGATGAGAATCTATCACTTTTCCCCGAAGGTTTTTGGCATGGCGGCTGTGCTGCTTTCGGCGGCTGTCACGGCCGCGCGCGCGCAACAGCCGCCCGCGCTTCCCGCCGCGCCGCCCGCGCCCGTTCCGGCAACCGGAACGGTTTCCACTTCGCCGCCGCCGGGCACGCCCAATTCGCCTTTCATATCCCCGTTCGTCACGCCCGCCGCGCCGCAGGGCGTACCCGACAGCCTGCTGACGATCCCGTCGGATTACCGGCTCGACATCGGCGACACAGTGTCGGTTTCGGTGCCGACTCCGTGGAACATTTCCACGTCCGTGGGCGTGCCGGTGGACGGGATGCTGCGCCTGCCGCGTTTGAAATCGCCCGTTTACGCGCGCGGCAAGACGTGCGGCGAACTTGCCGAGGCGCTGCGTGTCGGTTGGAGCCACCAGTTCAAGATCAAGCCGGGGCAGGTAACGGTGGGCGTCGCCGCCATGCGCGCGCGGCGCGTTTTGGTGCAGGGCAACGGGGCCGGGAACGGCGAGGTCGCACTTCAGCCGGGCTGGCGCGTCGCCAACCTGATCGCCGCGCTGGGCGGCAATCCTTTTCCCGAACGCCTGACCGTGACCATCACGAACCCGGCGCGCTCCGGCCCGGTCAAGGTGGACCTCGCCGCTGCCGTTCAGGCCCCCGACGGCCTGGAAAACGTTGCGCTTCTCGAAGGCGACACGGTCACGATCCTTCAGCCCAAAACGATCCGGCTGCTGATTGAGGGCGAGGGGCCAAGAGGTCTCCACAATGTTGACGCGCGTTTCGGTTTGCGCCGCGCCCTCACGTCACTTGCCTTTTCGCCTACCGGCGCGTTGGGCGCGCTGCGCGACGCGAAGATTTTGCGCCCCGCCGTGGAGGGCGATCCGAACTCCGAAGCGCAGTTCGTGCCCGTGGACCTGTACGCGGTCATGACCAGCACGGACCCGAAGGACATTCCCCTGCGCGACATGGACCTGCTGTACATTCCGCCCTCGGTGCGCCAGGTTTACCTGTTCGGCGAAATCGGCGGGCGCGGCCTGCTGCAACTGCGCGAAGACAAGGAACACGTTTACCTGTACGACGTTTTGGCGCAGGCCGGCGGCCCGCTGCGGGGGCAAAGCAGCATCAAGGATATCCTGATCCGCCGCTACGTGAACAACAAGCCCGTAGACATGCGGGCAAACTTCGACGCCTACATCAAGCGCGGCGATCCGTCCGGCAACCCGGAGATTTTCCCCCAGGATCTGATCTACGTTTTTGGGGCGAAAGAGCGCAACCGGGCCATCAGCAGCATTTTCAACGGGGCCGCCTTGGTCAATCTGTTTCGTAGTTTCGTGCCTGGCCTGTAAGCAAGAAAGGCAAATTTCGGTTTGACGAAACGAATTTTGGTGACGGGCGGGGCGGGCTTCATCGGCTCGCATCTGGTGGACGCGCTGATCGCGCGCGGTCATGAGGTTCGCGTGCTCGACCGTTTGGAGGCGCAGGTGCATGGCGCGAAAGTGGCGAGCACACCCGGCTTCCGGCCCGCCTACCTGCACCCCGACGCCCAATTGATCGCGGGCGACGTGGCCGACCGGGAAAAACTGGAAGCGGCCCTGGACGGCGTCCAGGTCGTGTACCATCAGGCCGCAGCCGTCGGCGTGGGGCAAAGCCAGTACGAGATCGAAAAATACGTCCAGCGCAACACGGGCGCGACCGCGACGCTGCTGGACGTTCTCGCCAACAACCGCGACCGTTTTCCCCTTGAGCGCCTCGTCGTCGCCTCGTCCATGAGCATCTACGGCGAGGGACGCTATACGCTGCCCGGCGGAACGCCCATCGCGCCGCGCCTGCGCCCGGACGAGCAACTCGCCCGCCACGACTGGGAAATGCGCGGGCCGAACGGGGAAGCCGCCGACCCCGTTCCAACCGACGAAGACAAGCCGCTGATCTGCACCAGCGTGTACGCCCTTTCCAAAAAAGACCAGGAAGAATATTGCCTGGTCGTGGGAAACGCGTACGGCATTCCGACCGTCGCGCTGCGTTATTTCAATTGCTACGGGACCCGGCAAGCCCTGTCCAACCCGTACACGGGCGTGTGCGCCATCTTCGGCGCGCGGCTTTTGAACAACAATCGGCCGCTCGTTTTCGAGGACGGAAAGCAGAGCCGCGACTTCGTTCACGTTTCCGATGTCGTGCGCGCGAACCTGCTTGCCGGACTGGACGCGCCTGCTGGCGACGTGGCGGGCGAAGTCTTCAACGTGGGCACGGGCCGGGCGACGAGCCTGCTCGAAGTCGCGCGCGTTCTTGCGGACGGTTTGGGCGTTTCCCATGTTCTGCCGGAAATCACGTGCCGGTTTCGCTCCGGCGACATCCGCCACTGCTTCGCCGACATCACGAAGATAAAAAGCCGGCTGGGCTACGAACCCCAGATGCGCTTCGAGGACGGAATGCGAGAATTAATGGACTGGATGCGGACGCAGTCGGCCGAAGATCGCGTGGATGCCGCCGCCGCCGAACTAAGGCAAAAAGGATTGGCGCGCTAAGCCCATGACAGCAGCGGTCATCAAGACTTTGGGCGTGGCGCGCGGCACGGTTCTGGTTGAAAACGTTTCCAAGCGGTTCGATTTGCAGCAGCGCTACCGATCCTCGAATTGGCGCGACGCGCTGTCGGGCAGGGCTGGGCCAGGCGCGGCGCAAACGCCGTCGGGCGAGTTCTGGGCGCTGAACGACGTGTCGTTTTGCATCGAACCGGGCACGGCTCTTGGCATCGTGGGGCACAACGGGTCGGGCAAAAGCACCATGCTCAAGCTGCTGACCGGCATCATGAAGCCGACGCGGGGTTCGATCCAGGTCGGCGGGCGGGTGGGCGCGCTGATCGAGGTGGGGGCGGGTTTTCACCCGGACCTGACCGGCCGCGAAAACATTTACCTGAACGGCTCGATCCTGGGTTTGTCGCGCCACGAAATCGCTCGCAAGTTCGACCGCATCGTTTCCTTCGCCGGCCTAGAACAGTTCATTGACACGCCCGTGAAACGGTATTCGTCGGGCATGTACATGCGGCTCGGTTTTTCCATCGCGGCCCACACCGAACCGGACGTTTTGCTGATTGACGAGGTTCTTGCCGTGGGCGATCAGCAGTTCCAGAACCGATGCCTGAACACGCTGCGGCAGTTCGTCGCCGGGGGCGGCACGGCTATTTTAGTGTCGCACGCCATGAAGTCGGTGGCGCAGTTGTGTCCCCAATGCGTTTGGCTGGACCGGGGCGTTTTGCGCTTGTTCGGCCCGACCGATCAGGCCGTCGAGCAATACATGGCGGTGGTCGCCGAGCGTGAAGAAGAAGAGTTCAAGCGCAATTTCCCCGAAGAATGGGCCATGCGCGAACGCGAGCGCGAGGAGGCCGAGCGGGAAACACGCAAAAAGCGCGACGAAGAGCGTTCGCGCATCGAAGCGGAGCAAAAAAGCCACGAAGCGGAGCACCGCGCCGCCGAAAACGCGCTCCATCACGGGGAAACGCAACGGCAGCGCGAAGCCCAAAAAGAAGAAGAGCGCCGCGAAGAGCGGCGGCGGCAACAAGAAGCCGCGCGCCGCGCCGATTCGTCCCAGCCGTGCCTGCTGGGCGGCACGCTGCTTGGCGGCGACGGAAAGCCGCAGACTCACTTTTACGCGGGCGAAACGCTCACGGCGCGCATCGCGTACCGTGTTCCCGCGCCGCGCGCAAACTTGGTGATCGGCTTCGAGATTTACCGGGACGACGGATTGTACATGTTCGCGGCGAGCAATTATCAGTACGACTTGGTGCTCGACGCCCTGCCGCTCCAGGGCGAGATTGATCTGCACGTGCCGTTTTTGAGTTTGAACGAGGGGACGTACCGGCTGCGTCTTTCGCTGTTTCCCGATCCGGACGAGACGGACGAGACAAACGAGTGGCAAAAAAAGCCCGAACACGTTATCGAAAACGCCGCGACGTTCACAGTTTCCGCCGGCGCGCTGCGCTACGGCTGCGCGTTCTTGCCCGTGGAATGGAAGGTCGCTCCGGCGGCGAAGAACGAGGCTGCTCGAAACGTTCCGGTTTCGGCGGGGCAGCCGTGACCGCTCCCGCCGACGCGCCCGGCGGCATGGCGGCCGGTTATTCGCTCGACAACGCGCGCAAGTTCGGGTGGGGTTCGATCAGCGGCGATCTGCACCCGGAACGATTGGCGCACCTGGAAACCTACCTGATCGGCCCGCGCGTCCTCGATGCCGGCTGCGGCGGCGGCGGCTTCGTTCACTTCCTCAGCGAGCACGGCTTCGCGGCCTATGGCGCGGACCTGCACCCCGAATTTTTGAACGTTGCGCGGCGTCAAGGATGGCGTGGCGCTTTGGTGCAGGCCGACCTTTCTCGACTTCCTTTCGCGGACCAAACCTTCGACACGACCTTTTGCTTCGATGTGTTGGAGCACGTGGACGACCGCGCCGTTATCCGCGAACTTGCCCGCGTCACCAAAAAACGCCTGATACTTGCCGTGCCGCGAGAAGACGAGATAATGGGGGCCTACTCGCTCACGTTCCGGCATTACCAGGACAAGACGCACCTGCGCAACTATACGCCCGAATCGCTCGACGTTTTGGCGCGCGGCGTGCGGCCCGCCGCCGTTCACGTTTTCCCCGAATTGCTCGTGCCGGCGCGCGAACTGGCGCTGCGTTTGCTGCAAAAAAATGATTGGCTCGACTTGCGAAACGAAATCGGGAGCGCGCTGGATCAAGACGTTTGCGTTCCCGCGCCGCCTTTCGTGGCGCCGCCCGCGCCGCCCGTGATGCTGCCGCCGGTTCTGGTCGAACCGATGGCTTGGCGGCCGCAAACGGTCGCGGGAGAAACGCCGCGCCTGAGCGGGCATAGCCTTTGGGAGCGTTTGCTGCGCCGCGTCGCCCTTGCCCGCCCGATTCGCAAACTGTACGCGGCCGCCTACGAGCACTCTTTGGACGCGCAGAAGCAGGCCGCCGATTCCGCATTGGAACAGGCCGACCAGACGCGCGCGGCGTGCCAGGCTGCCTGCTTGGACGTTTGCCGTGACTACCAAACAGCCGTTGCCGGTGTTTTTCAGGAATGGGGCGGGGCGTACGAAGCCGCTTATCAGCGTCACAGCGAGGCGTTAACGAGCGCGCTGCGATCACGGCGCGCGGACGAGGCCTGCGACCTGGCCGTTCGCCGCTTCTTGGAGGAGTCCGCCTACGCGCCGATCCCCACCGGCCTGGTGGCCGTCGTTGACCTTGCTTGAGGCTTGCCGTTTCATGCGAATCGCCATCAACATTGACGGTCAGTTTCAAACGATGACGGGCGTCCAGAATTACGTGGACAGCCTGCTGCGCGCGCTCGCCGCGAGCGGCACGAAGCACGAGATAGCCGCGTTCGCGCCGCTGCTCGGTTCGCCGGAGCCGCTTCACGACGCGTTTCGAGAAGGGCGCTTTGCTTGGGGGGACGCGCATGCCGCAGATCGCATCCGGGTGGACTCAGCGGGAACGGCGGCTCTGGTCGCGCGTCTGCCCGGCGTCGCCGGGCGGCCCCGGCTTCGTTCCCTCGCCCACCGTTTGGATGCCCGCCTGCCGGCTATCAAACGCGCCACGGTTTGGCGGCGGTCGGCGTACGCCAGCCGCCGCTACGACGTGATGCATTTGCCTGCCACCAACCCCTTGCCGTACGAACAATGGCGTGCCAAGAACTTCGTCGTCACCATTTACGACATGACCATCCGCTTGTTCGCCGAGGCCCACGCGGCCGACAACATCGCCGCCTGGAATCGCTTGTTCGACTTCGCCAAAAATCGCTGCGCCCGCATTTTAACCATTTCCGAGGCGTCCCGGCGTGACATCGTGCGCTTGCTCGACGTTCCGGAAGAGCGCGTGGTCGTGACGCCGCTCGCGCCGCGCGCGTCCGTGCGGCCGGTTCCCCCCGACGCGGCCCGGCGTGAGGCCGCGCGCGTGCTGGACATCGCGCCGGACGTTCCGTTCGTTTTGTATGCGGGCAGCCTGGAAAAGCGCAAAAACCTGGCCCAACTGGTAAAAAGTTTCGCCCAGGCGACCTGCGACCTGCCAAGCGCGCCGCGTTTGGTGCTCGCCGGGCATGGCTGGGACGATTACGGCGCTCGGCTGCGTGACCTGGCCCGCGACTGCGGCGTGGCGGACCGGCTGATTTTGCCCGGCTACGTGCCCAACGAACCGATGAACGCTTTGCTGTCCGCCTGCACGGTCTTCGCCTACGTGTCTGAATACGAAGGCTTTGGTTTGCCGCCGCTGGAAGCGATGGCCTGCGGTGCGCCCGTCGTCGCCTCGAACGTGTCCAGTCTGCCCGAAGTGGTGGGGGAGGCGGGCATCCAGGTCGCCCCGCAAGACACCGAGGCTATCGCCGCCGCCCTGAAACGGCTGCTGACCGATGGGCACGAAAACGCGCGCCGCCGTGAATTGTCGCGCGCGCGGGCCGCGTTGTTCTCGTGGGAGCGCACGGCTGCGCTGACGCTGGGCGCCTACGAAGCGGCGGCGGCGGCGTCCGCACCATGAAGATCGCTTTGTTTTATAACCTGCCCCCCGGCGGCGCGAAGCGCGCGCTGTTCGAGCACGTCCGGCATCTGCGCGCGCGCGGCTACGTCGTGGACGCCTATCTGCCCTCGACCGCGACCGAGGCGTACCTGCCGCTCGACGATCTGTGCCAGCAGATATTCCGTTATCCGGTCCCGCCGAGCCGCAAGGGACGCCTGAGCCGGTTCCTTCAGCACCCGCGTTTGGAACAAGCCTGGAACGTGGTGGGCGCGTTCAAGCGGGACCTGATGATAAACGCGCTGCTCGTGCGGCAGCAGGCGCGCGAGGCGCACGTTTTGGACCACTTGTACCGGCAGATCGCAGCTGACATGCAGCGCCGCTACTACGATCTGGCCTACGTCCATCAGTGCATCGTGCAGCAGTCGCCCAGCCTGCTGCGCCATTTGACGAACCTGCCGGCCGTGTATTATTGCCAGGACACCATCCGCTACGTTTATGAGTGGTCGTCCGAGGAACATGCCCAATACGACGCCGTGTCGCGCTTGCGGTTTTTAGACAAGCAGCGGGGCAATTTTTACCCCGCCGCGACGCTGCGGCTGTGGCGGGAAAAGGAGCGCGAATACGTCCGCAACACGCGGGCGGCGAATCGCGTTCTGGCAAACTCGTGGTATTCGCGCGAGGCAATCGTTCGCACCACGGGCGTGAACGCGAGCGTTTGCTACCTGGGCGTGGACGCCGATTATTTTTGCCCGCCCCCCCCGGGTGAAGCGCCGGCCCGCGAGCGCTTGGTGCTGTCGGTCGGCGGCCTGCTGCCGCATAAGCGCCACGACTTCATCCTGGATGCCATTGCCACGATCCCGGAGCGGCGGCGGCCCCGGATGGAGATTATCGGCTACGAGATGGCGTTCGGCGCGAAGGGGCTGGGGCCGATTGCGCGCGGCCTGCTGGCGCGGGCCGAGGAAAAGCGCGTGGACTTGAAAATCCACAAGGACGTTTCCGACGAGGCGTTGCGTGACGGCTATCGCCGGGCGGCTGTTTTCGCGTTCGCGCCGTACCTGGAACCGTTCGGTTTCGTCCCGCTGGAGGCGATGGCGTGCGGCACGCCGGTCGTGGGCGTGAGCGAGGGCGGTCTGCGCGAAAGCATTCAGGACGGCGTGACTGGGCTTTTGACCGGCCGCGACCCCCACGAATTCGGGCGGGCGATCCAGTGCCTGCTGGACGACCCCGACCGCGCCGCGCGAATGGGCGCGGCCGGGCGCGACGACGTGCGGGCGCGCTGGACCTGGGAGCGCTCCGTGGATGCGCTCGAAACACAGTTCACCCAGACACTCGCCGCCGCCGGTCTCTGGTAACGCCCCGGCGCGCTCCACCCCCCAAATGCCAGGAACCAACCAATGAAATCACTGCGCGCGTTCCTTTCGCGCAACAAAGGCAATGAGAAAGAAGCCCCGGCCCCGCCGGAAGCGGCGGCGGCGGAGCCGATAAAAGAAGAAGCCCCCAGCGTGCCGGAGCCGGCGGCGGCGGGGACGATAGACGTGCGCCGCCTGATGCGCGATCTGCCCCTTGAAGACCTATGCCAGACGGCGGAGTCGTATTTCGCGCGTCTGGACGATTGGGACTACCTGCTGTCCAAGCCGTTCGGCTTCGCGCAGGAAGTGCCTCACCACCTGATTCGTTTTTGCACGCTGTTGCAGGGGCTGCGGCTGGGGCCGAACATGGCCGTGCTCGACTTCGGGGCCGGCTCCTGCTGGGCGTCGCGCATCCTCAGCCAGTTGGGCTGCCGGGTTACCGCGACCGACGTTTCGCCCACCGCGCTGCGCATTGGTCAGGAGTTGTATGCGCGCCTGCCCGTCATCGGGAACCCGCCCGCGCCCCAATTTCGCGTGTTCGACGGCCGGTGCATTGACGTGCCGGACGGCAGCATGGACCGCATTTTCTGCTTCGACGCCTTTCACCATGTCCCCAACCCGGGGGAGGTTCTGGCGGAGTTCGCGCGGGCGCTCGCGCCGGGCGGGATCGCCGGGTTCGCCGAACCCGGCCCGAACCATTCCCGCTCGGCCGCGTCGCAAGCGGACATGAAGAACTTTACCGTCATCGAGAACGACGTTATGATCGAGGAAATCTGGGAGCAGGCCCAGGCGGTCGGATTTACGGCCATCGAACTCGCCGTTTGCAGCGTGCCGCCGTTCCGGCTCAGCCTGCCCCAGTTCGGCGACTTTCTCGCGGGCGGGGACGCCTGCCGCCAGTACGCGGAAAACACGCGCTCCTTCATGCGGGAGCACCGTCTTTTCTTTTTGTTCAAGGGGCCGCTGGTCCTGGACGGCCGGCAGATGGACGGGCTGGCGGCGACGATCACGGTCACGCTCGACCGAACGAGCGGCGCGCCGGCGGGAACCGAACTGGTAGCGCGCGCCACGCTGACGAACACGGGGACCGCCCTCTGGCGTACGCAGGCGGACGCCGTCGGGTCGGTGCATCTGGGCTGTCATCTTTATGACGAGGCGGGCAAACTCCGCGCGGTAGATCACGCCCGCGCGCCGCTGGAGGGAGCGACCGGCGGCCGGCCCGTTCCGCCGGGCGAAAGCGTGTCGCTCGAAGCGTTCGTGCCCGCCCCGCCGCCGGGCCGCCACGTGCTGGGCTTCGACCTGGTGAGCGCCGGGGTATGCTGGTTCGCCCCGGACAAAAGCAGCGAAGTGAAAATTCCAGTCGAGATCGTCTCGATCTGACGGTCGGGCGCGCGGCACAGGAACATTCTTTGCGTATCCTCATTGTGTCCAACTTTTTCCCGCCCCATCACTTTGGCGGCTACGAACTGGGCTGCGCGGCGGTCGCCGATCTGCTGCGGGCGCGCGGCCACGTGGTCCACGTACTGACCAGCAACCGGGGCGTGGACGCCGCGGCGGGCAGCGTTGGTGAGGGCGACGAAAACGTGTCCCGCACGCTTGACACGTTTTTGCACTGGTACGAGCCGCGTGCCGTTCCGTATCTGCGCGGCGTGGTTGAGCGGGAAACGCACAATCAAGCCGCGTTTTTGCGCACCTGCGACGCCTTTCTGCCCGACATCGTTTACGTGTGGAACGTGGTGAACATTTCGCTATCGTGCGCGTTTCTGGCTCACAAGCGCGGTTTGCCGGTTTGCTACTTCGTGTCGGATCACTGGCTGTCCCGTTGGGAACGCGACCCGTGGTGTGAACAAGCGCGCTACGTTCCGCGCACGCCGCTCGGCCGTGGCCGCAAGCGCTGGGTGCGCGAAGTCGCCCGGTCGCGCGCTTTGCTATGGCCGGCCGGCCCGCTGCCGCTCGACAACGTCCAGTTTTGCAGCCGCTTTCTGAAACGCCATGCGCTGAAGGCGGGGAAACCGGTTGAAAATGCCGCCGTCATCCATTGGGGGGTGGACGAAAAAAGATACGTGCCCGCCGCCGAAGGCCGTGCCGCCGCCGCCGTCCCGCCACGGCTGCTTTACGCGGGCCAGATCGCGCCGCACAAAGGCGTCCACACCGCAATCGAGGCGCTCAACCTGCTCGTGCGCGAGCCGGGCTGCCGCGACCTGACGCTGACGATTGCGGGAAGCAGCGATTTTCCGGATTACGAAGCGGGGATTCGCAAACTCGTTCGCACGCTCGCGCTGGAAAAAAACGTGCGCTTCACCGGGATGCTGGACCGTGACGCGCTTTGCGCGCTGTACGCCTCTCACGAAATCCTTTTGTTTACCTCGACGTGGGAAGAGCCGTTCGCCATCACGCCGCTGGAGGCGATGGCCTGCGGCTTGGCCGTTGTCGGAACCACGACCGGGGGAAGCCTTGAACTGCTTTCCGACGAGGAAAACGCACTGGTTTTTCCCGCGAACGATTCGCGCGCCCTCGCCAAACAAACGCTGCGCCTGCTGCGCGACATGACCTTGCTCGCCCGTTTGGGAACGAACGGCAGGGCCTTGATCGAGCAGGAATTCACCTTTTCCGGCATGGTGGACAAGATCGAGGCGCTGCTCCAAGACACCGCCGCCGCCGCGCGCGCCGCCGCCGCGCGCGGCGCGGCGGCCGAGCGTTGAACCCCGGCCGATTTCCTTTCCTCTATGAGAATCGCAATCAACGTTGATGGGCAATTCCGGGAAATGACGGGCGTCCAACACTACGTGGACAGTTTGCTTGGCGCGCTGTACGCAGGCGATGCGAACCACGAAGTCACTGCTTTCGCGCCGGCGCTTGGCGTGCGCGTCGCGGGTATCGGCGTTTCCAGGGCGCAAACGGCGCTTGCGGCTGAGCAGTTCGGCTGGGTGCAAAACCCGCGCGCCCAAATTGATGTCGCCGCCGCTGGATTGTCGGGTTCGGCGGGAAACGTTTTGCGCCGGCTAAGCGCGGACCGCGCCCCAACGGCGGCAATCCTGCCGGCGTGGCTTCCTCGCCCCGTCGCGCGGCGGCTTGTCGAGAAACGCGCGCGCGCCGCGAGCCGGCGGTACGATCTGCTGCACGTGCCCGCGCCCGTGCCGCTCCGATTTGAAACGTACCAGGCGAAGCGTCATGTGGTCACGATCTACGACCTGACGACCCGGCTGTTTCCCGATCTGCATGAGGCGGGCAACGTTGCCGCCTGGGAGCGACTGTTCCGCTTTGCCCAAACGCCGCGCTGCGCGCGCGTTTTAGCGATTTCCGAGGCGACCAAGCAGGACGTCGTGGCCCACCTGAAGATTCCGGCGGATCGAATTGACGTCACGCCTCTTGCCGCCCGCGCCCAAACCCGGCGCGTAACCGACCCGGCCGCGCTTGCCCGTGAGCGAAATCGGGCCGGCGTTCCCGGCGACGCGCCGTTCGTGTTGTACGCGGGCAGTTTGGAGCCGCGAAAAAACCTGGCGCGGCTCGTGGGCGCATTTGCGCGCATCGTCGTCCAGGAGCCGGGTCTGCCGCACCATCTGGTACTTGTTGGCGGCAGCCGCGACAATCACGGCGAAACGCTTCGCGCCTTGGCGCGGGAAACGGGCATCGGGGATCGGCTCGTTTTGCCCGGCTACGCGCGCGACGATACGCTGAACGCCTTGATGTCCGGCTGCGCGGTTTTTGTTTATCCGTCCTTGTACGAGGGGTTCGGTTTGCCTCCCCTGGAGGCGATGGCGTGCGGGGCGCCGGTTATCGTTTCCGATGCGTCCAGCTTGCCCGAAGTCGTCGGCGACGCGGGCGTGCTCGTTGACGCGCGCGACGAGGCGGAACTTGCCGCCGCGCTGCACGGTTTGCTCGTCAACGCCGGTGAAAATCGCCGCCGCCGCGAACTGTCGCTTGCGCGCGCGGCAACGTTTTCGTGGGACAAAACCGCTGCGCTCACGCTGCGCTCGTATGAAGCCGCAATCGCCGCATGAAGATCGCCCTGTTCCATAACGTGGCGGCGGGGGGCGCGAAACGCGCGCTGTTCGAGCACGCGCGGCACTTAAAGGCGCGCGGGCACACGCTCGATGCGTTCGTGCCGTTCACCGCCTGCGAAACGTATCTGCCGCTTCAACCGCTTTGTGATCGTTTTTCTGTTTACGGGGGCGCGGCGAATGTAGCGGACGAGGCGTCGCCGGCCGTGGCCGCCGATGCGTCGTTTGGGCGCAGTCTTTTGCAAAAGCGCACGCTCGCTTTTGCAATTGATCTGGTTCGGGTGTGGCGGCAAATGCGGCAACGGCGGAACCTGGAAGGGCTGTACGCGCAAATGGCAAGCCAGATCGTTCATGGCGGCTATGATCTGCTGTACGCCCACCAGTGCCATTTTACGCTTGCGCCGTCGCTGCTGCGTTTGGTGGCGGGCCGGGTGCCGACCGTGTTTTATTGCCAGGATACGCTGCGCCGCGCGACCGAATGGGCGCCTCCGGAGCCGGAGGACGAGGATGAGCGCCGCGCCGGGCTGTTTTTGCGCGAGCGGCGCGGCCGCGCCCTCTCGCCGGTCGTCGCCCGCTGGGAAGCGTTCGAATTGGAGCGATTCGCGACCAATCTGCGCGCCGCCGACCATGTTCTTGCAAACTCGTGGTATTCACGCGAAGGGCTGCTGCGAACCACGGGCGTGAACGCCGACGTGTGCTACCTGGGCGTTGACACGGACTTTTTTTGCCCGGACGAGACGGCTGCCGGGCGCGACGGGAACGTCGTTTTGTCGGTGGGCGCGCTTTTGCCGACCAAGCAGCACGATTTCGTGATTAGCGCCGTTGCTTCGCTGCCCACGCGGAACCGGCCGCGACTGCGCATCATCGGGTACGACCCGGCCTGGGGACGAGCCGGGCAGGGGCCGTTCGCCGCCCGTCTTCAGCGCCTCGCCGCCAAAAAAAAAGTGACGCTCACCATTGACAAAGAAGTGACGGATGCGGTTCTGCGCGACGCGTATCGTCAGGCGGCCGTTGTCGCCTTTGCGCCGTATTTGGAGCCGTTTGGTCTGGTTGCGCTGGAGGCGATGGCGTGCGGCACGCCGGTCGTGGGCGTGAGCGAGGGCGGTTTGCGGGAAACGATCCACGACAACGTGACCGGGCTTTTGACCGGCCGCGACCCCGCCGCCTTCGGCAACGCGCTCGCGCGCGTTTTGGGCGACCCGCCTTTTGCCGGTTTGCTTGGACGAAACGGGCGCGCGGCGGCCTGCGAGAAATGGACGTGGCGGCGCTCCGGCGAGGCGCTGGAGCAGGTTTTCGCCGGCGCAAGGATCGCTCGATGAACCAAATCGGCGTTATCATTCCGACCTACAACCGGGCCGCGCTGCTGCGAGAAACGCTCGAAAGCGTTCTTGCGCAAACCCGGCCCCCGGACGCGGTCATCGTCGTGGACGACGGCGGAACCGATGACACGCGCGCGGTCGTCGCCGCTTTCAAGGACGAGCGGATTCGTTACCATTGGCAGGAAAATGCGTATCTGGGCGCGGCGCGCAACACGGGCCAACGACTCGCCGGCTCGACCGATCTGCTGCTTTTTTTGGATTCCGACGACCGGCTGCTGCCTTGCGCCTTGGAGCGTTTGGAGGCCGCGCTCGCGGCCCATCCCGACGCCGCGCTTGCCTACGGCCGCAGCCAGGTGATTGATGCGGCGGGCAAAATCGTTCAGCGGACCTGGGGCAAGAAGGATTACCAGGGCGACATTTGGGACCGGCTGATCGAGACGAATTTTCTGCCGTCGGCGGGCTGCGCGCTGATCCGCCGCGCTCATCTGGACCAAACCGAACCGTGGGACACGACGTTGCGCGGCGTCGAGGACTGGGACATGTGGCTTCGTCTCGCCGAAAAAGGCGCCCCGTTCGTTCGCGTTTCCGGAAACGCGCCGCTGTTCGAGTACCGAACCCACGCGGACGGCATGAGCCGCGATGAGAAGGCCATGCACGCCTCGGTCCTGGCCGTGTACCGCAAGCACAGCGAACGGAACGCCGAACGCCACCCGGTCCGGGCTGTCCGAACAAAGGCTTTGTACGAAATTCGCGTGGCTCGCACCCCGGCGGGCGGTCTCCAGCGCCGCCACCAACTCCTGCGCGCACTCGGCGAAAAAAGCGGTTTCGCCGCTCTTTACCGGCGGCTGCCCTTGAACCTGCGCCTCAAGCTGCGCGTCGTGGCCGGCATTGACCCGTGGGCATGAAAACGGCCTTCCCGTTCGACGTGGTTTACCTGGGCTACGTCGGCAGCGTGGGCGGCGACACGCTTCAAATGTTCCAGCTGGCGGCGGGCGTGGCGGCGCGCGATTTGCGCGTGCGGGTCATCGTGCCGGCCGTCGAAAACACGAAGAACGTCGCCGACCGGTTCGCGGGCGAGAACGTTTCGGTCGAGCGCACGCCGCTGATCCGCTTCGGTTTGCTGCAAAACCCAATCAACGTGCTGCGGCTCGTGAGCGGCGCGAGCCGGGCCGCACCCGTTTTGCACGTTCACACCGGCGACATCGCCGTGCCCCGCCTGACCCTGCTCGCCCTGGACGTTTTGCGCCCGCCGCGCGCGTTCGCCACCATCCACCACCCGTACCCGGAAGACATGGCGGTCGGCGGGCCGCGCGCGCGCTACTGGGCGAGCGCGGCGAACCGGCGATTCCAGGCCGTCATCAGCCCGTCGCGCCACGGCCGGGACGCGCAGGTCGCGTACGGCGTTTCGCCCGCGCGCGCGCGCGTGATCCACAACAGCGTTCCCATTGAAAAATACGCGTTCGGCGACGGGTCGCGCGCTCGCGCCGCGCTTGGCCTCGGCCCCGACGCGCCGCTCATCGTTTTTTCCTCACGCCTCCACCCGCAAAAACGCCCGCTTGACGCGCTGGCCGCTTTCGTTAAAATCGCGCCCGATTTCCCCGACGCGCATCTTGTCTTCGCCGGCAGCGGCCCGCTGGAAGACGAGGTAAAAGCCGCCGCCGCAGCGTCGGGCGCGTGCGCGCAACGCGTGCGCTTTGCCGGCTTCGTCACCAACGTTGCCGACTACCTGGCCGCGTCCGACGTGTGGGTTTTGCCGACCGAGGCGGAAAATTTCAGTCTGGCGATTTTGGAAGCCCTGGCCGCCGGCTGCGCGATTGCCAGCACGCTTTGCCGGGGCAACGACGAGGTGTTGGTCGAAGGCCAAAACGCCCTGACCGCGCCCGTCGGAAACGTGGACGCGCTCGCCGGCGTGCTGCGGCGGCTGCTCGGCGATTCCCATTTACGCGCCCGGCTGCGAACCGGCGCGCGCGAAACGTCGCAGCATTACACGATGGAGCGGATGGTGGACGCGCATCTGGATTGCTACCGAGAAGTATCGCCCGGCGACTGAAGTCGCGGGCTACGAAAACACCAAGCCTCCTGCGGAGGCTGCGGACCAGTTCCCCGGCAAGGTCATCGTGTTCGCAGCAAAACCCTCGGCAGCCTCCGCAGGAGGCTTGGTGTTTTCGTAGCCCGCGACTTCAGTCGCCGGGCCAAGTAGCTTCGATCACCGCCCGAACCGTGGCGGCGATGTCGTCCAAGCGCGGGGTGGGGGAAGCGGCTGCGTCGTTTTCCAGGCGCGCGGCCGGAACGTGGACGAAGGCAAAAGCGGGCGGCAAGCCGGACAGGTTAAGAACGTTCGTGGCGAGCGCGTCGAGCACGGCGTAGGCCAGATGGTTGCACACGAACGAGCCGGCCGACAAACTCACCACGACCGGAACCGGCGTTTTGCCCGCGAGCCGCGCGGCGATAACGGCAACTGGAACCGTGGCGAAGTAGGCGGCCGGCCCGTTTTCCCGGATCGGGGCGTCGCGGGGCTGGTTGCCGGCGTTGTCGGGGATGCGAAAGTCGTCCCAATTGACGGCGACCTTTTCCAGCCGAACGTCGCCCGCCCCGCGCGACTCGCCGAGCGCGAAAATGGCCTCAGGCCGCGCGCCCACGTCGTTCATGGCGGCGCGCAGGGTGTCGAGCGCGACCCGCTCCGCCTCGCCGCGCACCACCGGCAAAACGACGAGGCGCAGGCCGGGATCGTCGGAGACAAGATGGCGGGCGACCTCAAGCGATGCATTGACGGCCGCGCCCCCGAACGGCTCAAAGGCCAAAATTAGGATCGGCGGGCGCGGCGTCGGCGTCACGGCGGCGGCGGGCGTTTTATTTGCCCCTCGCGCGCAGGCTTTGCAGGCAGCGGTCCACGGCTTCGAGCGGGGGTATGCCGGGAACCTCGTACTCGACGATGTACCACTCGGTCCCGCCGGTCGTTTCGCAAACGTTGAAGAACTCTGACCAGGGGATGTCGTCTTCGCCGATCAGCGCGAGCGGGTTCGTCGCGCTGTGCGGCTTGACGTGAACGGTCGTGGCGCGGCCGGGGTAACGCTGAAGGAACGGGAGCGACTCGGCCCCGCCGTGCAGCGCGTTGCCCGTGTCGAACTGCATGACCACGTCCTTGTCCGTGCTGCCGAAAAACGTGTCCCAGGGCAGCTCGCCGCCTGGCTCGAACGGCTCGAACTCGACGGCATGGTTGTGGTAGCCGGTGCGAAGGCCGAGCGGGCGCAGGCGGGCCGCGATCTCGTTCATCGTTTGGGCCGTGCGCAGCCACGCCTCGCGCGATTCGCGGTACGAGGCAGGCAAACCGGGCACGATCAGGAACTTGTTGTTCAGCGTCTGCTGAAAGGCGACGGTTTCGTCAAATTTGTCGCCGAGCAGCGTGTCAATGCCTAAGTGCGCGCCGCACACGGGCAGGCCCACGTCGTCGCACATTTTCTTGACGGTGACGGCGTCGTGGCCGTAATAACCGGCAAATTCGACGCCCTCATAGCCCATTCGGGCCACCTGTTGAAGGACGCCGGGCAGGTCACGCGCCGCCTCCTCACGGACCGAGTAGAGTTGAAGCGCGATGGGGATGCGTGATGGCATTTGTTTTCCTTGTGGTTCTTAATCTTTGGTAATGACAACGGCCGCCACGCCGCTATAGCTCTTCTTGACGCCCTGATCCTTGACCTTTATCCGGACAGTGAGGAGGACGCAGTGGCTACCGACGGGCACGTCGTCTGGATTGTAGAGCAAGCGCACCGTGTTGTTACCTGCGCGAATCTGCTCATCAACGATTTGATAAACCCACGAGGGACCTTCCGTGAGCGCGGGCTTGCCCGAACCATTTTCCTTCACCTCAACTTGATACGTCTTCTGCTCGTACTCGTTGACCGTGGCCGGATCAATGGTCGCGGGCAGGGTGAACGTGAACGACGCCTCACCCGCCGCCTGCGCGGCAGGACCATCCGCCATGGTGACGGCGTATTCCCTGTCGCCGTGGTTGATAAAGACGACGGCGGCGCTCGGCTGCATCGGGATGGGCGTGTAGACCGGGGTCGTGTAATCTTCCCTTTTCTTTTCTCGACGCAACAGTTGAACCACGTAGGCAAGGCCGCCGAGCCCGGCGAGCAGGCCCCAAAACGATTTCGATTTCATGGATGCTCCTTTTTCACTTCCGGTTTTTCATTCCCGGTAGTCGGTGCGCTGGACGCCGCCAGCGCGCGGGCGATGCTTTGTTGGGGGAAAAATGCGCGTCCCCGCGTCCAGGCCGCTTCGAAATTCCGCTCGCCCAGCACGGCGCGCAGCGCGGCGGCTTCGTTGTCGTAACTCGTTTGATCCGCAGGGGCGAGCGGCGCCCCGAACTCTTCCCGATCTGTCGCGGCTGCCCCCAGCAGTTCGGCGGCCAGAACGGCGTTCCCTTGCGCGCGCCGTACTGAGGCTAAGTTCAACAAAACGGAGGCGACGCTGCTGCGGTCGCCGATCTCGCGGCGGATGCGCAGGCTGTCCTGGAAAAGCCGCGCCGCTTCGCTCATCTCCGACAGGTAAAACGCGACGTCTCCCAGGTTATGCAGTGTGTTCGCAAGGCTCAGTTGGTCTCCGTGCGCTCGGTGGAGGGAAAGGCTTTCCTCCAAATAAGATCGCGCGCCGGCAAAATCGCCTTGCTGCCGCGCGACGGCGCCCACGTTGCTCAACACGGAAGCGATTCGCGGCGTATCCCCCCAAGTGCGGTACAGCGTGAGCGCCTCGTCGTAAAACAGCCGTGCTGTGGCAAAGTCTTCCTGCTGGCTTGCAACGATGCCCAGGTTGTTCAACAGGCTGGCGATGTCCTTCTGACGGCCATGCGCCTGGTAGGAGCGCAGGCTCTGGTTGAAGTCACGCGCGGCGGCAACAAAATCGCCCGCAGAGTATGCCAGAATGCCGGACCCCTTGAGGGCTTTGGCGCGCGCGATGCTGCCCGGTTCGTCTTCGCCGGCCGGCGGTGGGGAAGCGGCGAGCGCACGCCGCAGTTGCTCGCGTCCTTCGCCAAGATGACCGCGCACCATCCAGAACCAGAACAGCGCGCCGCAAAGTCGCAGCGGCGCATCGCTGCCGTCGTCGCGCGCTGGTGCGAAGGCAAGGGCGGCGCGCAGGTTGTCGTGTTCGGCTTCGAGACGGTCCAGCCACGCGGCCTGGTCCGGTCCCTGAAGGTGCGGCTCGGCCTGCTCGGCGAGCGCGAGAAAGTGGGCGCGGTGATGGTCGCGCAGCGCGGCCTCCTCACCGGTCGGGGCGTCGCGCAGCCGGGCGGCGGCGTATTCGCGGATGGTTTCGAGCAGGCGGTAGCGGCCGGCCGGGGCGTCGGCCGCATCCGTGCTGGTGGCGACGAGCGACTTGGCGACGAGGCGAAACAGGGCGTCGAAAACGTCGCCGGTCTTCAGGAGCGGATCGCCGCCCCACGCACAAACGGCTTCGGCGGCTTCCAGCGTGAAGCCGCCCGCGAACACGCACAAGCGTCGCAGCAGCGTGCGCTCGGCGGGCGCGAGCAGGTCGTGGCTCCAATCAATCGAAGCCTGAAGCGTTTGCTGGCGGGGCAGAACGGTACGCGGCCCGCGGGTCAAAAAACGGAAGCGATCGTCCAAACCGCGTTCGATTTCCGTTTCGGGCAGCACGCCGGCCCAGGCGGCGGCGAGTTCGATGGCGTGCGCAATGCCGTCCAGCCGGCGGCAGATGCGCGCAACCGTGGCGGCGTTCGCGTCGGTTAGCGCGAAGCCGGGCGCGGCGGCTAATGCCCGTTCCGCGAACAGGCGCATGGCCCCGTACTCGGCGGCGGCGTCCGCTTTCAGGCCCGCGTCCTTCGGCGGGAGCGGCAGGGAAGGAACCGGCCACACCTGCTCGCCGGGAACGTCCAAGCCTTCGCGGCTCGTCGCCAGGATGCGCAGGTCGGGACAGGCGCGCAGCAGCGTGTCGGCGAGGCGGGCGCACGTTTCGATAAGATGTTCGCAATTGTCCAGAACCAAAAGGAGCGGGTGGGGCCAGGCGGTAATCTGCTCGATCAGTGTTTCGCTCAGATCGCGGCCCGGCTCCGGGGGCAGCCGCAGTGCACTGGCGACCGCGCGCGAAACGCGGTTGGGATCGCTGAGCGGAGCGAAGTCCACGAAGCACGCACCACCGTCCCCGCGCGCGAAGCGATCCTCGGCGGCCTGGATAGCGAGGCGCGTTTTGCCGGTTCCGCCCGGTCCGGTCAGCGTCAAAAGGCGGGACACGGCGAGGCGGCGGGCGATTTCGGCGCGCTCCGCATCCCGCCCGACCAGGGGCGTGAACGTGCGCGGCAGGCTGAGGAACGGAGCGGCGTCGGCCGAGCGCAGCGGCGGGAAATCGTCGCCGTCATCCTTTTGCGTCCCCTCAGTCGCGGGCAGGCACAACTGCCAAACGTGTTCAGGCGCTTGCAGGCCGCGCAGCCGGTGGCGCCCCAGGTCACGCAGGCGAACGGAATCGTTTTGAAGGACCGCGCGTACGGCATTTGAAAGCAGCGTCTGCCCGCCGTGGCCGATTTCGAGAAGCCGGTCCACGCGGCTCAGGCTCGCGCCGAAGTAGTCGCCGTTGCGCGCCTCGGCCGGCCCGGTGTGCAGGGCGACGCGCACGCGCAGGGCGAGGCTGTTTAGCGGCACGTCCGAATCGGCGCGCAACGCCTGCTGAACGGCGAGCGCGGCGCGAACGGCGTCATCGGGGCGGGCGAACATGGCGCAAAAAGCGTCGCCGATTTCCTTGAAAACGCGCCCGGCGTGCGCGATGATGGCTTCGCGCACGAGGACGTCGTGGCGCGCGAGGGCGGCGCTCATAGCTTCCATTTGCGTTTCCCACAAACGGGTGCTGCCCTCGACATCGGTGAACAAAAAAGTGAAAACGTTTCCGCCGGCATCCGGCGGTTCAGCGGCCATGTGTGTATCTCGTGCGCGCGCCGCGCGGGCGGGTGAGCGGGCGACTGGTAAAACGGCCTGCCTGGCTGCCGTTGGACAAAGTATACCCTTGGGGTAAATGAGGGAGTCTAATCTAAATCTGGTATGTATGCTGTTGCTACTTGCTGAACTTTGTTGACCATACACAGAGCGCGCACCGGAGCCTGTGGCGGCAGTGTGGCTGCTGCCGTTGGCCGTTGCGGATATTCACCCATAAAAGGTTGCAGGTAAACAAATCAGGCTTCGCCTGATTTAAATGCGATTCACCGGAGAAGCGGGATCGTTTCTCTTGACAAGGGGCGCGTCCCGGCCTACAATCCCGAACATCTCCCCGTTCTCGTACCGTGTTTGTTGAAGACTGCCGAAATCAAAGGAGGTGACGAAACCCGTGGGTGACAAGTCTCCGAAGTCGGTTCACAAGCAGGCCGCGCAAAAGCAAAGCAAGGCCGTGACCACCAAGTCGAAAAAGGACGCCGCCACGGCCGCCGCAGCCGCGCCGTCCGCTTCCAGCGCTAAAAAGTAGCCGCGCGCACACAATAGCGAAAAGGCCGCCCGCGTTCAACGCGGGCGGCCTTTTTGTTTTCCTACGCTTGCCGACCAGGACCGGCGTGGATCATCAACTTCTGCCCCGTCTTCACAACGACATCGGCGGGTAGCGTGATCGTCAGCCGGTCACCTTCCCGTGTGAAGGCCGACGGCATCGCGCGGCCGTTCAGCGTCACCTGAACGCTTTGGGTGGGCGTGTCCGGGGGGAGTGTGAGGGCGAGAGTTCGGAGGCGCAGACGGCCCCATCGAAGGGAAATTTCTGCGTTCAATCGGCCGTCTTTTACCTGCTGCGCGAAACTGCCCCAGCCTTCGGCCCCGGTAAAGGCGGCCTTGAAGTTTTCGGGCGTCAGGCGCGGCGCGAAGGCGAGGTGGCCCTTCGGCCCGTGGTATTCGTAGCCGCAGGCCGCGAGGAACACGCCGTAACTCGCCATCGCGCGCGCGTAATGGTCGCCGCACTCGACCTCGTTCCACGGGTTGCGGCGCGCGGCGTGGTAGCGGTCATGAACCGCCCGCGTGATCGCCAAGCCTTCGAGCGGCATGTTTTCCCAGATCATGTGGCCGGCGGCCTGATACTCGAAGCCGGTCATGCACTCGTTGAAGTAAAAGTCGAAGGCTTCCCCGACACGCGACGTCTCGCCGCGCGGCCAGGTCGCCATCAGCAAACCGCCCTCGCCGGCAAGCGCGTACCAGCGGCCCGGCTTGTACGTAGCACGGTACGGGCCAACGTCGGGCGCAAAGTTGTACTTCCAAAGGGAAGCAAGCGCCTGCTTCACGCGCGGTTGCGGCAAAATCCGCCCCGCCCCGATTTGGTGCGCCCAGTGCTGGCCGAAAACCTGGTCAATCTCGCAAGCGTCGTACGAGCCGACCGTTTTCGGGTGGTCGGGGTCGGGGAGTTGAACGTAATACTCGCCGTTAAAAAGCGTTGCGTCAATGGTGCGGCTGCCCGCGTCGGCAATCGTGCGCGTCTGTTGGGCAAAAACGGCGTCACCCATTTCGGTTGCCATCGCCTCCCCGGCCCGCAGCGCGGCGAGGTACAGCGAACTGAGCCAGGCGATGCGGCCGAACCAGTCGGCGTCCAGCGTGTTGTGCTGCGGGCCGTCCAGGATGCCGTCCGCCCCGGCGTCCTTGCCCATGAGAAACTCCAGCGACTGCTTGACGCGCGGCCAGATGCTTCGCAGGAAGCGGTCGTTTGCGCTCATCTGATGCTCGCGGTACGCGCGCAAAATGCAGCCGGCCTGCCCGTCGGCGGCCCAGTGATCGTTGTGCTCGGCGCGGAAGCGGATACGGCCGGTGGCGGTCTCGAAGCCGACTCCGTAGTCGGCCATCGCGCGCGCGGAGCGTTCCAGGTCGGGGAACAGGCGGGCCGGCGCCTGCGCGTAGTGCCACACGTGCGTGCAGGTGCCCGCGCAGCAGCCGACGCCTTCCCAGCCGTAAAAGCGGTTGTTGGCGAAGCGAAACGCGGTCGAGGTCGCCAGGATGGACGTGTTGAGAAAAGTACGGTCCAGGAACCAGTGGGGCAGCGTGGAGTCGTACCAGGTGTCGTGCCAGAGCCGCGTTTGGGAAGCAAGGCGCGTGAAGTTGCCGCAAACGTGGGCGGCCACGGCCTGCGCGGAAGGGAACCGGGTCGCGTAGTGGCGGCCCACCCGCCCCATGCCGGGAAGTTCCAGGTTGGGGAAGTGCCAGGTGAGCACGAAATCAACGGTTGTGGACTTGCCGGCCGCGAGCCGCATCTTTCGGCCGACGGCCCCGATCAGCGTTTCGTTTAGCGCGGCCGTCGCGTTTTCGCCGCCCGGCCCGCCCCATCCATTTTTTTCCACGGCGGCGCGAGCATGTTCGGCCGGGCGGCCCCGCAGGGCGAGCGTCATCGTGCCGTAATCGGACAGCGTTTCTAGCGCGCCTGCCGCGGGCGGCTGGTCGCTGAACGTAATCCCGCCCACGCCGATGTGGCCCCAGCCGCCCGTTGCCGCGTCCACAATTTCGAGCCGGGCTTCCTTGCCTTCGAGCGCGCGAACGTCAAGGGTTTGGAGCGTCATGCGGTTGTTGTTCGCGCCCGTCGCGCTGGCGGCTACCTTGCCCGCGACGACTAGATTGAGGCACGTCCGGCCCGGATTCTCGCCGCCGCCGATCCAGAAGTTGAGGAAACGGCGCGAAACGACAAACGGCCGGCTGGTGAGTTTGCCCGTCTTCGCGTCCCGGCCCTCCACGGTGCTCGCGGGGGCGGATGCGTGCGTGTTGACGACGCGCTCGCCCTCGCCGCCGATCTCCCCTTGATAGGGAATAATTTCCGAACGCTTGACCGGCCGTGTCCCGAACGCGTCGCCCTCGACCGTCCAGCCCTCGTACGTGTCCTTGTTCCAGTCCTCGAAAACGGCGTCGGGGCGCGTGGACGGGGCGGGTTCGGCGGACTTTTCCACCGAGCAATCGAGAAGGGTGAAGCCTTTGCCTCGCACGATCCGGTTGCGGCGCGTGCCCGGCTGAGTGGTGTGGTACAGGCAAACGGCGTTTTGAAGCCAACCAGCCAGCGTCGCCTCGACGGTTTCGGCGGATGTGTTTGTGACCGTGAAGCGCAGAATGGTTGCCGGCAGACTCGAATCGTCTGTGGCGAGCGGAATGAACGGCGAAAACGCTTCGAGCGAAACGGCGAGCGGTGAGGCGGCGTCCCGGTACTCGACGTTCCCGATGGGGTACTCGCCGCAAAAACGCACGTCGGCGAAACCGGCGGCGTCCAGAGTGCGCGTGTGCATCGTGCCGCCGGCCGTGATTTGGAGCGCGAAGCCCTGTTCCAGCGGGCTTTGCGGGGCGGGCGGGTTCGCATAGTGCGGGCCGCCGCTGCCCGTGTCCTGGTGCCGGTTGAAGAGGTCCCAGTGCCACAGTTTGCCGTCGCCGCCCAGATAGAGTTGGCCGGCCCCGATGCCGCCGATGGGCATCCCAATGTACTTCAGGTCGCCGCCCCGGTAAATCGTGCGCGCGCCGCGCGCGAAAAGCGATTTCACCCAGTCCGGGTGCAGTTTTTTGTCCGAGGGAACCAATTTTTCAAAATCAGGCGCGGCGAACGGTCCGGCCATGACGGGCAGGCCGGTCGTCGTCAGCAGGGTGGCCGTGCCCAGCACGCGCAGAAAGCGCCGCCGATCCATGCCGCTGTCCAAGTGACCGTCGCTCGAACTCGCGTCGCGGCCCATCTCGCTTTGTTCCATAAGTCGTTTTCCTTTTGCTTACCTGTTGTCCGCCCTCACCCCCTTCCCCTCTCCCGTCGCGGGGAAGGGGGAGGGGGCAGGCGTCCATGAAGGAGAGCCGCCCGGCCGCGACGTAAGGAGCAAAGAAGGAGCAAGAAACCAATGGCGCTTCGCGTTTTGAGTGAGCAGGAACTGGCGTTCTTCCACGAGAACGGCTACGTCGTCGTGCCCCAGGTGGCGCCCCAGGAGAACCTGGATGCGGTCGTCGCGGCCGTGTGGGATTTTTTGGAGATGGACCCCGACGATCCTTCGACCTGGTACCCGCCGGACCGCCGGGGGGCCATCGTGCATCTGCACCAGCACCCGGCTTTGTGGGCCAACCGCCAGCATCCGCGCGTTTACGGTGCCTTCGCGGACGTTCTGGGCGAGGAAAAACTCTGGGTGTCCCTCGACCGGGCGGGCATGAAGCCGCCGATTGATGCGCGGTTCCCTGAATACGACGACCGGGGCTTCGTTCACTGGGATTTGGACACGGCCGGGCCGTTGCCGACCCGATTGGGCGTTCAGGGCGTGCTTGCCCTCACCGACACGACGGCCGACATGGGCGGCTTTTGCTGCATTCCCGGCTTCCACGAGAACCTGGCGGCCTGGATCGCCGCGCAGCCTGAAGGCCGCAACCCGCGCGCGCCCGACCTGTCGCGCCTGCCCGAAGGCATGAAAGTCACGCCGATCCCGATGAGGGCCGGCGACCTGGTGATCTGGAACCGCCTGCTCGCCCACGGCAACGGCCGCAACGAGGGGAACCGCCCGCGCTTGGCCCAGTACATCACGATGTCCCCGGCCAGCGGCGACGAGGCGCAGCGTCAGGAACGAATCGCCACTTTGCGTGAGCAGCGCGCGCCGCTGCATTGGGAGCGTGAGATGCCCGAAAAATTCCGGGGACGCGAGCGTCGCTACCCGCCCACCGAACTGTCCCCGCTGGGACGCAAACTGCTCGGCCTGGACGTGTGGTAGTCCGGGGAAATCGCCATGGAAGACAAGGAAGTCTCCGCCGCCAACCGTCCCCGTTCGGCCCCGGTCACGCCGCGCGCCGTGCTGCTGGGGCTGTTCGGGGCGGTATCTGTTTCGAGCCTCCAGGTCGTTTCGCGCATCCGGCCCCAAACCGTCATTTTCCCCTTCCAGAGCGTGCTGACGCTGTTCTCCGGCCCGATCCTGCTTCTGTTTCTTCTGGCGGTCGTCAACGCGGGGCTGCGCCGATGGTGGCCTAAAGCCGCCTTCCGGCCCGCCGAACTCGCGGTCGTTTACGGAATTACCACGGTGGCCGCCGCCATCGCCGCGCACGACGAGGCGCAGTTTTTGCTGCCGATGATGGTGTTCCCGTTCCGCAAAACGCAGGACGACACGATGGGGCCGTTCCGCCAGTACATCGCGCGCTGGCTGGTCCCGCAGGACCCGGCCGTGGTCGAGCCGTACTACGTTGGGCACACGACCTTCTGGCAGCCCGAACTGATCCGCGCGTGGCTCGTGCCGCTCGCGTGCTGGTCGGCCTGGCTGATCGCTTTGGGCGCGACGATGTGGGCCTGGAACGTTATTTTGCGCCGCCGCTGGGTGGACCACGATAAATTGTCGTTCCCGTGCGTCCAATTACCCCTTGAAATATGCCGCGAGGGCGGCTTCGGCGGCCGGGTCGGCGGGCGTCTGTTTTGGGGCGGCTTCGCGGTTTCCGCGCTTTTGGAGTCCGTCAACCAGGCGCACCTGTGGTATCCGGGCATCCCGTCCGTGCCGCTCGACTTCGCCGCTACGCCGCTGCTGGAAGGTATGCCGCGCCCGTGGAACGCGCTCGCGCCGATGTACCTGACGTGGAGTCCGATCCACCTGGGCGTGTGCTACCTGATACCGACCGACATCTTGTTCAGCAGCTGGTTCTTTTACGTGCTGCGAAAAACCCTCGAAGTGGTCGGTTACAGTTTCGGTTGGCGCGAACTGGGCTGGGACGCGCGCGGCTTCCCGTACACGCGCGCGCAGGCGGCGGGCGCGTGGGCCGTGCTGTTCGTGCTGCTCGTGTGGGCCGAGCGGCATCACCTGATGCGCGTGCTCAGTTCCGCCTTTTCGCGCACCGTGCTTCTGGACGACGCGGACGAGCCGGGTTCCTACCGAACCGCCGCCCGCGTGCTGATCGGCGGAACCCTGCTGCTCACCGCCTTCAGTTACGTCAGCGGCATGTCGTTCCAGATCGCCATCGCCTACAACCTGTTTTTCTGGATACTCACGGTCACGATGACGCGCGTGTACGCGCAGGTCGGGCCGGCATTCCTCGAACTCTACTACCTCGACCCGCAAAAAACGCTGAGTACGTTTTTCGGCACCCTGAGCGAGTCGCCGCGCTCGCTGACGCCGTTTTCGCTGATGTACTGGATCAACCGCGACCATCGGGGCCAGCCGATGGCGCACCAACTGGCCGCCTTTTACGTCGGCCGGGGGACCGGCATCAAGTCGCGCGCGCTGGGTAACTGGGTGCCGCTTGCCTTCGCGGTCGGGGCGATCACCGTTTTGCTGACGCACCTTCACTGGGCGTACCGCGTGGGCGAGGACACGTTTGTCAGTGGCGGCTGGCGCGAGGCCGCCGCGCCGCTCGCGGTCGCGCGCATCCGGGAATGGGTGTACACGCCCAAAGGCCCGCAGTGGCTTGAAATCGGCTTCATGGCTATCGGGGGCGTGCTCACCTGGGCGCTGGCAAAGGCGAATTATTTTTTTATCGGCTCGCCGTTCCACCCCATCGGCTACGCGCTCGCCGTCTGCTTCGCGGTCGAGTACAACTGGCCCGCGTTTTTGATAATCTGGGCGTTCAAGGCGCTGCTTTTGCGCTATTGGGGCCGGGGCTTGTATCTGCGCCTGGTCCCGTTTTTCCTGGGCCTGACGCTGGGCGGGCTGGTCGTGCCGCTTTTTTGGGGCTTCTGGGCCTATCTTTTCGAGTGGTACTTGTAGCGCGCGGTTTTTACGTCCGCTTACCGTAAGCCTTGATCGTCCTTTTGCGCCAGCAGCGCGCGGGGCAGGAACGGCACGACGAGAAGGACGAGGGCGGTTGTGCCCGCGTTGAGCCAGACCAGATGCGAAAAGGTCAGGCTGAAGTGCGTGAACAGAAACGAACCGGTCCAATCCGAAAGCGAGTTGGTCAGGTTCCAAACGCTCATCATCACCGCGTAGCCCAGCGCCTCGCTGCCGCGCGGCGTTCCGCGCGCCGCCAGGTCGTAAACGGGCAAAATCGCCAAAGTCTGCGTGGCTCCCTCAAGCGCCGTGATCGCAATCGCCGTGGCCGGGGACTGGTAGAAAAGGTAGAACAGCGTGCCCAGCGCGTGGACGGCGATGCTCAGGATCAGCATCCCTTTCATGCTGCGCCGCTGGCAGGCGCGGTAGTAAAACGTCGCCGCCAGCAGGCCGAAAACCGCGCTGATGAGGACCAGGGTTCCCAGGAAGGGTTTGGAAAAATGGAGCGTGTCGGTCTGGTAAAAAAGCAGCGGCGTCCCGAAACCGGGTGAGGCGGCGATCAGGAAAATCATGCCGGCCGCCGCCAGCACCACCTTGCTTTGGACCAATCCGCGCAGTTGCCGGCTCGCGTCCGTCCAAACCTGTCGGTTCACCCGCGCCGTTCCCGGCTCGCGCAGGCGCAGCCAGACGATGGGGATCAGAATGAAGTGCAGGGTAGCCGAGCAGGCCATCGTAAGGATCAGGGGGAGCGTCGCCAGCATCCCGCCCAGCGGACCGCCCGCCAGCATCCCGACCCGAAACATCGCAATGCGCTGAGCGGTGAACCGCCCCGCCGCCTGGAATCGTTGCGCCGCCTCCACCATCACCCCGCCCAGCGTCGTGCTGATTACCATCACCATCGTGTAGGTGACGGCAAAAACGGCCAGCATGACGTTGTAGCGCCGGGGAACCAACCCCAGAACCAGCCAGCCGATTCCGCACAAGAAAAGGCTGATCAGCAGGTACCAGCGTCGCCGCGTCCCGAACAGCGGCACGCTGTCCACCAGGATTCCCGCCAGCGGCTTGACGTAGTTGCTGAAAACGCCGAGGGCGAAAAAGGCGGATATTTCCTGCGCGTTAAGGTGCAGTTCGTCTTTTAAAACGAACTTGAGGGGCAGGTCGTAAATGGCGTAGGCGATATTGGTCAGCCCCCAGCCCAGCGCGAGCAGCAGGGCCATCGGCGCGAAGCCGGGAGCGGGCGGCGGCGGCGCAGCAGTGCGCTCCGTGATTGGGGACGTGGACATGAAGGCTTGTTCTGCCAAGCGGCGGCAAAAGCCTTTATCCCAACGCGTCCTGCGCGGCGACGGCGCGCTCCCAGTCGGTGACGGCGGTATTCAGGTCCGCTTGCAGGCGCGTGTGCTCGGCGGCGAGAATGACCAGATCAGCCTCGCCGCCGCCGGCAAGCGCGGTTTCCACGTCCGCGAGGGCGGCCTCGCTTTTCTGGACCCCGCGTTCCGCCTTTTCAACGGCCTCCTGCGCCTTGATGCGCGCTTTGCTCCGGTCGCGGGCGCTGCGGGCAGGCGGAATGGCCCCGTTGACCTTGTTGTCCTTCGAGGCGACTATGGCCTGCGAGGCGGGCGAAGCCGTTGGCATTTCCTGGGCTTCGCGCCATGCGGCGTAGTTGCCTTCGACGAGAACCGCGCTGCCCGTTCCGGTCAGGCCGAGGGTCTTGGTCGTGACGGCATTGAGCAGATACCGGTCGTGGCTGACGAGCAGGAGAGTGCCCTCGTAGCCCGACAACATCTCGGTCAGCGTTTCGCACGATTGGATGTCCAAATGGTTCGTCGGTTCGTCCAAAATAAGAAGATTGCATGGGTCGAGGAGCATTCGGGCGAGGGCGAGTTTGTTCTTTTCGCCGCCCGACAGCAGGGCCACTTTCTTGTAAACGTCGTCGGCGGTGAACAGGAAGCGGGCCAGATAGTTACGCGCCTGGGTTTCGGTAAAGGTCGTCGCTTGGTCGGTCAGGGTTTCGAGAACGGTGCGCTGCCCGTCCAGATCGTCGCAGGCGTGCTGCGAGAAGTAAGCCGTGCGGACGTTGTTTCCCCACGCGAGCGCGCCGGTCGTGGGCGTTTCGTCGCCCAGCAAAATGCGCACCAGGGTCGTCTTGCCCGACCCGTTCGGCCCGACCAGGCCGACCCGGTCGCCGCGTTCGATGGCGGCGTTCAGGTGCGCGAACAGGGTTCGGTCGCCGTGGGATTTGCCCAGGCCGGACAGCCGCACGACCTCGCGCCCGATGCGTCCCGCCCCGGCCGCGTCAATACGCGCGCGAACCGTTCGCGTGTCGGCTCGCACGGCCTCGACTTTTTCCATGCGGTCAATGCGGCCCTGCGTTTTGTGGCGGATGTTGCTTGCGTTGGCGTCCGCGCCCATGTTGCGCTTGATCAGGTCCTTGAGCCGCCCAATCTCGGTTTGCTGCTGGTCGTACGTCTCTTGCTGGCGCAGCAGCCGCTCTTCTTTTTGCCGCCGGAAGTGCGAATAGTTGCCCTTGTAAACCGTCAGCCGCTCATTTTCCAGTTCGGCGATGTGGTCGCAAACGCCGTCCAAAAAATACCGGTCGTGGCTGACCAGGAGCACGGCCCCGTCGTAGTTTTGCAAAAAACCTTCCAGCCATTCGGTCGCGGCAATGTCGAGGTGGTTGGTCGGTTCATCGAGGATCAGCAGGTCGGGGCGGTCAAGCACGAGTTTGGCGAGCGCGAGCCGCGTCTGTTCGCCGCCCGAACACGCCCCGACGCGTTTTTCCATTGCCTCCGGCCCGAAGCCGAGCCGCGCGAGCACGGCGTCGCGTTCGGCCTCGACCGCGTAGCCGCCGCGCGCCTCGAAGTCCTCATGCGCGGTGGTGTAATCGGCCATCGCGCGCTCCAACGTGGCATCATCGCGCGCGTCGCTCATCGCGTGTTCCGCGTGGGCGATGCGGGCCTGAACCGTTCGCAGGGGAGCCAGCGCGGCCTCAATCTCCTGGCCGATGGTGTGTTCCGGGTGGACCGGCGCTTCCTGCCGCAGGTAGCCCATTCGCCGCCCGGAAGCGAGAGAAACGCGCGGCGGCACGACGGTGTTGAGCGGCCCGACGATGCTCGGTTCGGGCGTTTCCTGGCCCAAAATGATCCGCAGCAGCGTGGTCTTGCCGCCGCCGTTGCGCCCGATCAGGCCCATCTTCTGCCCGGCCGCGAGGCTGAAGGTAATTTCGGTAAACAGCAGGTCAGCCGCGAAACTTTTGGCGACGTTGGAAATGGTCAAAATGCTCATTCGTGTCTAAAACCCTTCGGCATTATCGGCCGGGGCGACAGCGATAGCAAACGACCGCGAACAGGCCACGGGTTCAGGCTACAAACCCGCCGCTTCGACTGTCACCACGCCGCTCCGCGTCGCGCAATGCCTGAAGTGCCCGCGAGGAAAATTTAAGCCGTGCCAGGAGCTGACTTGGCAGCGGCCAGGAATTTGTCTTGGAGTCGGTGCCGGCAGTTATTATCCGCGACCGCCAAACCCATTTCGATCATTTTGCGGTTGATAAAAAGTTTGTTGGCGAGTTGGACGTAAGCGGGAAGGGGCGCGGCCGGGTCCGCGTTTTCGTTTGGCGTACCCTCGAAGCGCAATAGAACCGGCTTGTTCAGCAAGTACTGGCGCAGATAGTCGTGCGCGCGGTCGCGGTGGCCGGGCGGAACCGTGAGGCCAAGCAGGGAAACAACGAGGCCCGTGTCGAGCCGCAAGGTGCGCTCGTCCATGATCTCGACCACCTTGTACGACGTGTCGGGGCCAAAGCGGAACTGCTTCGGATCGCGCACCGGGGCGGCATCGGGCGTGCGGGGCACGTAGCCGTTCCTGGCTGGGGCTGGGTCGTCGGGCAGTGTCACGCCTTCCTCAAAGGTTACGGCGGCGGTGTCGAGGAGCCGGCCCTGTTGGGGGCAAAGTTTTTCCCGAATGAGCGGCAGGAAATCAGGGTTGAACTCGTAGCCGATGGCGCTTCGGTTTTGTTCGAGCGCGACCTTCGCGGTCGTACCGCTGCCCAGGAACGGGTCAAGCACCGTCTCGCCAACAAAGGAAAACATGCGGATCAGGCGGCGCGGCAATTCGTCGGGGAACATCGCGTGGTGATTTACCTGACGCGTCCCGCCGAACGTCCAGTGGCCGGCGAAGAACTGCTTCCATTCCTCGGTCGAAAGTTTCGAGGCTTCCTTGCGCGCGGGCGAGACTTTGGGAGGCGGGCCGGGCTTCTTGAACAGCAGGATGTACTCGTAATCGAGTTCGACGATGCCGTTGGGCGGGTGCGGGAACGACCCCATCACGATCGCGCCGCCGGTTGTGTTCATGGTCGTCTTCTTTTGCCAGATGATCGCGCCCAGGTAGTCCAGGCCGAGGCTTTCGCACTGCGCGATCACCTCGGCGTGGAGCGGGATGATCTTGTAGCGGCCGTAAATGAGCGCGCGGGCGAATTGGTCGCCGATGTTGACGCACAGGCGGCGGCCGGGCGCGAGCACGCGGGCGCATTCCTGCCAGACGCGGCCCAGATCAAGCAGGTATTCGTGCAGGCTTTGCCCGAAGCCGATCTGCCCCGGCGCGTCATAATCCTTGATCTGCCAGTAAGGCGGCGAGGTGACGACAAGGTCAATCGAACCGTCCGCGAGTTCAATCATGCGCCGCGCGTCGCCGCGAACGACGCGCGCGGTCGGTTCGTCGTGCTCGTTCACGCCGCCGCCGCTTCGGACGAGGGCGCTTTGGGGCAGGCGGGGGTCGCGTAAAGCGGGCAGGCCGGCGAGGGGCGACAAGAGGCCGCCGCGCGCTTGAGCGGGTCGCGCCAGTTCTCGGCCGGTCGGGCGTTTTCGGCGGCATCTAAAAGAGCGTCGGCAAGGCCCGCGTCGTGGCGCAGCGCGTCGCCGGCAACGAATTCGACGTTCGGATAGCGTGCGCGCGCCTCGTCCAAACACTTGGGCAGGCTGCCGGTCACGAAGTAGCCGGCGACGAGAAAATAAGGCACGACCACGATGCGCGTCGCCCCGGCCGCGACGAGTTCGTCCACGGTCTTTTGGAAGGGCGGCTCCGAATAGTTCAGGTAGCCGACCGCGACGAGCGCGAAGTCGCCGCGTTGCCGCAGCCGTTCGGCGTGCGCATCAAGTGCCTCACCCGCGCCGCACAGCAGCGAACCGTGCGAGAAAAGAAGGAGGGCGTCCATGTTTTTCAGTGTACCGGGACGCCTTAAAACAGGCTCATCTGCTGCTTGCCGGGTGGGGTAAGGACGGGCAGGCCGAGGCGGGCGCGCAGGTCAAGCAGCGTTGCCGGCGCGTGGCCCTCGAAGAAGTTGCGAGCGTACACGAGGAGCGGCGGCGCGTCGGGAGCCGCTTCCGTGCGGGCCGCCCGGATGCGTTCGGCCCAAGCGTCGAGGTCGGCGGCTCGGTCTACGATGCGCTCGTCGAAGCGTTTGGTGGAATTGTCCTCGCCGAGCAGTCGAACGTAGCGCAGCGGGGCGTTCACGTCGAGCCGTTCGGTCGTGGCGCACGCGATGCCGCGCGCGGCGAGGTCTGCGGCAACGTTTGTTTCGGCCCAAGCGGCGTGCCGAAACTCAACGACCCAGGGCAGGCCGGGCCTCGCGCGCGGGTCGGTGACGCCGTCCGCGAAGGCGTTTAGCGCGTCCCGCTCGGCGGGCGTAAAGTCGGGCGGCAGTTGCAGCAGCAGGGCGCCCAGGCGCGCGCCCAGTTTTTCGTGGAGCAGGACACCGAAGTCGAGAGCGGCCTCGGTCGCTCCGATTAAACGTCGCTCGTGCGTGACGGCGCGCGGGACCTTGGCCGAGAAAAGAAAATCGGGCGAAACCTGAGAAGCCCAGCCTTCGAGCGTGGACGGGCGCGGCGTGCCGTAAAAGGTCGTGTCCAGTTCGACCGTGTCGAAGACTTTGGCGTATTCTTCGAGCGCGCGGCTCATCGCCAGGCCGGACGGGTAAAACGGCCCGCGCCAGTCCTCGTAACTCCAGCCCATCGTGCCCGTGCGGACGCCGGCTTTTTCCGGAGGCGTCACCGCCAGGAGCCGCGTTCGATGAGGCGGCGAGCGCGTTCCATGCCGATCCATTCGCGCACGTCGGGGGCGGCGAGGGCTTCACCGAAGCGGCGGCGGAAGCAGGCGGGGCACCAGTGGGTGAAGACGAGCACGGCTTCGGGGTCGCCGGTGGCGGGGGCGGGGCGCAGTTCGGTGACGGCGCGGTCGCCGCAGCGGCAGCGGTTCCGGTTCATGCCTCGGCTTCGTCTTCGTCCAGGTTGCCCAGGTGGGGGGCGTTCTCGTCGGGCGCGGGCGCGGCGGGAGCGGATAAGAAGCGCAAATCGCTGCCGTGTACGGCGTCCTTGTTATCGAGGTTGAACAGGCGCAGGGCGTTGTTCGCCAAAATGCGGGCGCGGTCGTCGGGCGACAGGTCGAGGTCGTCTAACAGGCCGATCACGGCGGCCGGGTCGGTGTGCGGGGCGCCGGACGCGAAAAGGAGTTTGCGCGCGCCGTGCAGGTGCGCGATGGCGTAGTCAACCTTTTCAGCGCACAGCGCGCCGCTGATGTCCAGATACAGGTTCAGCGGCTTGACGGCGATTTCAACCGCCTCACGCCATTCGTCGCCGCCCATGCCGGATGCGATCACGCGCGTGGTCCCCATTTCGCGCGCGATGTCGGCGACGTGCAGCATGGCCTCGGCGGTCGGAGCGGCGATCAGCAGCGGCTTGGCGAAGCGCCGGTAAGCGTTGAGCAACTCACCCGACTGCCGCAGCGTGACCGGGCGGCCCGTGACCGGATCGGGGTACAGCGCGATGCCGATGAACTGCTCGCTTTGATACAGGTAGCGGCGCATCTGGGCATTCGCCTCGGCCGCGCGGTCGGACTGAAGGACGAGCCACGGGCGCAGATCGCGCGCGCCACGCGTGGCGGCGGCAACCTGCGCGTTGCCCAGAACCGGGTCGAAGTGGCGGGCGAGATCAGAGGCGACGAACGCACTGGTCACGCCGCGCTCGCGCAATGCGTTTCGCAGCGTGCCCGCTTCGTTCCACTCCGGAGCGGTCGCGGTCGCGCCGAAACCGCAATGAACGTCAATGATCTCCTCGGCCTGATCGTCGCTTTGAGCGAGTTCTTCGGGCAAAGTAGCCGGACCGGCTTCGCGCGAGGCTTCTTCGGTGGGGCGGTCGAGAACGGCGGGGGCGGCCATGTTAGTCGTTGTCTCCCGGCCGGCTCGTGGCCGGGCCGTCAATCAGGGCGGCGGCGCTTTGCATCGGGTCGCCGAGCAGCCGGCGGGCGTTGCCGCCCAGGATACGCGCCTCATCGGATGGCGACAAACGGGCGTGGCGAATAAGGGCGAGCGACGAGCCGAGCGAGCAGTCCGGCGCACCGGAAGCGAATACGATGCGCTCCGCGCCCAGCGCGCGCACCGCGATGCCGACCTCGCCCACGCCGCGCAAGCCGTCGGTGGCGACCAGCACGCCGGGCAACTCCTCGGCGACCGCGAGCGCCTCGGCGAGCGTCGCGCCGTGCGCGCTGGATACGTCGCTTAACAAAACCGGGCCGTCATAGCCCGCTTGAGTGAGCAGAGTGGCAAACGCGGTTGCGTCGCCGGGACGTCTTGCCTCGAAAAGAAGGGGGACATTTTGGCCCGACTCCTTGAGATTTCGGAGCAGGCGGCGAATCGGCGCGAAGGCGGCCGGGTACTGCTGCGTGGCGGGCAGCAGGCACAGCAGGCGCGCGCCCGTCGTGTCCTGGGTAATCGGGCTGGGCAGGCGCGGATCGAGAACGAAGGCGGGATACAAACGCGGGTGGCCGTGACACAGCGTGAGCGTTTCCTGGTTGCCCTGAGTGGCGTCGTGATGCAGCGCGGAAACGTTCAGGGCGGCGGCAGCGAGAACGTGGTGCCGGTCAAGAAGCGCGAGCAGGCCGGCGACGGCTGGCGCGTTGCCATCGTCGCTTTGGGAAGCGGCGGCGTCCGAAGATACCGCCGGCCGAAGCAGCGTCAACAGGTCCACAATCTCGCTGGCGGGCGGAACGCCCGAAACGTTTCCGGCGTCGCGCGGGGTTAAACGGGAATACACGGCGGCAACGGCTCCTCTACGGCTACTGCTACGATGGGGTGACGGGGCGCGCGAGCGCAAGGCGGGCGGCGTGGGCGAGGCGGCGCAAAACGCGGTCCCGGCCCAAAACGGCCAGCATCTCAAACAGGCCCGGCCCGACCTCACGGCCCGATACGGCAACCCGGATCGGGTGCGTCACGTCGCCCTTTTCGCGTTCGTGCCGCTTGCCCACAGTCCGCGTCACGTCTTCCAAATGTTCGACCGTCCAGACGGGCGATGCTTCGAGCGCGGCGGACAGGTCATTCAAAAATGCGGCCGTCGCCTGCCCATCACGCAGCAGCCGCCGCTCGACGCTTTTTTCCTGATAATCCGGCAGGTCGGCGAAAAAAAAGTCGGTGAGCGCGGGCGCTTCGTCCAGCCGCTTCATGCGCTCCTGTTCGAGCAAAAGGACCTGCTGAACGTATTCGCGCATTTGAACGTCCGGCTCGGCCGGAACCAGGCCCACCTTGACCAGAAACGGCAAAGCGTGGCTCGTTAACGCGTTTGGCGACAGGTTCCGAATGTGGACGCCGTTCATCCACGTTAGTTTGTCCAGATCAAATACGGCCGGCGACGTTTGCATGCCTTCCACGTTGAAGCGGCGAATGATCTCGTCGCGGTCCATCACTTCCGTGTCGTCGCCGGGCGACCAGCCGGTGAGCGCAAGGAAGTTGAACAAAGCGTCGGCCAAATACCCCTCGTCTATGAAACCGACAATCGGTTCGCCGGTTTTGGGGTCCGGGAACGAACCGGCGACCGGCTTCGCGCCCGTGCGCTTCGCCAATTTTTTGCCGTCCGCCCCGTTGACGTTGGCGACATGAACGTAAAGGGGCGGCTCCCAGCCGAGTGCCGCGTAGAGACAAAAATGCTTGGGCGAGGACGACAGCCATTCGGTCGAGCGAATCGCGTGCGTGATCGCCATGTCGTGATCGTCCACGATGGCCGCTAAGTGGTACGGCGGAAACCCGTCGGATTTCAGGATAACGAAGTCGTCCTGCGTGGTCGCGTCCCACTCGGTCACGCCCCGCAGCGCGTCGTGCGTTTCGATCCTGCCTTCGGCCGGCATCTTGAAGCGGACAACGTGCGCCTCGCCGGCCCCGACGCGCGCGCGCGCGTCGTCAGCGGGAAAATCGCGGTAGCCGTTCCGGTACAAAAAGGGCTGTTTGCGCGCCTCGGCAGCCGCGCGCATTGCCGTCAATTCGTCAGGCGTTTCAAAGGCGTAAAAGGCGTGGCCGCCGGCCAGCAGTTGTTCGATGACTTCGTGATAGCGCGCGAGCCGCTGGGCCTGAAAGTAGGGGCCGAAACCGCCGCCGCGTTCGGGGAGCAGGTCGGGCCGAACGGTCCCGTATTTCGCGGCGTCGAGCGCGGCTGCCTGCGCGCGGTCCGGGCCTTCGTCAATGTCCAAACCCATGCGGGCGAACGATTCGATGATCTGTTCGAGCGAGCCGGGCACGAGCCGGTTTTGGTCGGTGTCCTCGATACGCAGAACGAAGTCGCCGCCCGCGTGCCGGGCCAGCAGCCACGAAAACAAGGCGGTCCGCAACGCGCCGACGTGCAAAAAACCGGTCGGGCTGGGCGCGAAGCGCGTCCGGACGCGCCGCGAAATGAGCGAAGAAAGGTCGGAAACGGTCATAAAAACTCGCGCCCATGATAGCACGCGGGCAGGGGGGTGTCAATTTTGCCGGGCGGTCTACGCCGAAATCAAACAGGTCGCGTCGGCGGGCAAAAGGGCGTGTTGAAGCACCTCGTCGGCGTAGGAAACGAGCGTGAAGGTCATTTCTTTTTTAACGTCGGCCGGAATGTCTTCCAGGTCCTTTTCATTTTCGGCGGGAAGCAAAACGCGCAAAATGCCCGCCCGGTGCGCGGCAAGGACCTTTTCCTTGACGCCGCCCACGGGAAGCACCTTGCCGCGCAGCGTGATCTCGCCGGTCATAGCAATGTCCTTGCGCACGGGACGGCCCGACAAGGCCGAAGCAAGCGCGGTGGCGAGGGTCACGCCCGCGCTCGGCCCGTCTTTGGGAACCGCGCCGGCCGGAACGTGGACGTGGATGTCGCGGCCCGCCCCCGCATCGTCGGGCAGGCCGAGGGATTGGGCGCGCGAACGAACGAACGTCAGGGCGGCCTGCGCGCTTTCCTTCATCACGTCGCCCAACTGGCCGGTGAGCGTCAGGCGACCCTCGCCCGCGCTGCCGGGCGTTTTTACCAGCGAAACTTCGATGCTGACCGTGTCGCCGCCGGCCTCGGTGTAAACCAGGCCGGTCGCCGCGCCCACCTCGTCGCGCTCCTCGGCGACGCCGTAGTGGAAGCGCCGGCCGCCCAGGTATTCCTTGAGGTCGTCGGCCGTGACGGTCGTTTTGTGCGTTTGGCCCCCGGCGACCTTGCGGGCGACTTTGCGGGCGATGGCCCCGATCTCGCGCTCCAAATTGCGAACGCCGGCCTCGCGGGTGTAGTCGCGGATCAGGCGCGTGAGCGCGGGCGGCTCGAAGGCGATGAGTTCCTCGTTCAGCCCGTGGTCCTTGACCTGCTTGGGGACCAGAAAGCCCTCAGCGATGTGGCGTTTTTCGTCCTCGATGTAGCCGGAAAAATGGATGACTTCCATGCGGTCGCGCAGCGCGGGCGGGATCGGGTCGAGCAGGTTGGCCGTGCAGATGAACATCACGTCGCGCAAATCAAACGGCACTTCGAGGTAATGGTCGGAAAACTCGCCGTTTTGTTCGGGGTCGAGGGCCTCCAACAAAGCGGCCGACGGGTCGCCGCGAAAATCCGACCCGATCTTGTCAATCTCGTCCAGCATGAAAACGGGATTCTTGTAGCCAGACTGCTTGATGGCCTGCAAAATTCGGCCGGGCATGGCCCCGATGTAGGTGCGCCGGTGGCCTCTGATCTCGGCCTCGTCGCGCACGCCGCCCAGACTGACGCGGATGAACTTGCGGCCCAGCGCGCGCGCGATGCTTTTGCCCAGGCTTGTTTTGCCCACGCCCGGCGGGCCGGCGAAGCACAAAATCGGGCCTTTCAGCGTTCCCGCCAATTTGCGCACGGCGAGAAACTCCAAAATCCGCTCTTTCACCTTAGGCAGGCCGTAGTGGTCCTCGTGCAGAATCGCCTCGGCCTCGTCCATGTCGAGGGTTTCCTCGGTGGCCTTGTCCCAGGGCAGGCCGACCAGCCAGTCCAGATAAGTGCGGATGATGCCCGATTCGGGGGACGGCGGCGGGGTCTTTTCGAAGCGGTCCAGTTCCTTGAGCGCGCGCTCCTCGACCGCCTCCGGCATGCCCGCGGCCTCGATCTTCTCGCGGTACTCGTCCGCCTCGCCGCCTCTCTCGTCGCGCTCGCCCAGCTCCTGCTGGATCGCCTTCATCTGCTCGCGCAAAATGAACTCGCGTTGCGTGGAACCCATCTCCTTTTCCACGCGGGCGCGGATGTTCTTCTGGATTTCGAGGATTTCGTATTCTTTTTCCAGCAGCGCGCCCAGCTTTTCCAGCCGCTGGCGCACGGGCAGCGTTTCCAGTATCTGTTGCTTCTGCTCGACGCGCAGGTTCAGATACGGCATGATCGAGTCGGCGAGGCGCGACGGGTCGTCCGCGTTGAGAACGTTGATCAGGGCTTCGGGCGGGATGTTCTTGCCGTCGTTGACCAGCTTTTCGAACTGGGCGCTGACCGACCGGATCAGGGCCTCGATTTGAACGCCCTTGGCGGACGGGGTGGCGACCGGTTCGACGCTGACCAGAAAATACGGCTCGGTTTGAAGAAACTTCTTCAAACGCACGCGGCGGATGCCTTCGAGCATGACGCGCACGGTTCCATCGGGCACCTTGAGAACCTGCATGACTTCGGCGGCGATGCCCATGTCGTACACGTCGTCGGGGCCGGGTTCCTCGGTGGCGAGTTCGCGCTGGGCGGCAAGCAGCAGAATCCGGCCGCCCTCGGCGGCGGCATCCAGCGCCTTGACGCTTTTTTCCCGGCCGATGAAAAGCGGAAAAACCAGATGCGGGAAATACACGTTGTCGCGGATCGGCACGAGCGGCAGCACGTCGGGCAGAACGCGCGGGGCGGAATCCTCGTCGCCTTCGGAAGCGGTGGCGGCAAGGGCGTCCAATTCGTCCAGAAGGTGGCGCTGAAGAACGGCGGCGGCGGCTTCGGCGTCCACGCCGGCAACGGTTTTCTTGGACTTGGCGGAGGCGCGGGGCATGGGCAAAAAACTCCTGGTACGCGCGGTTAAAGCGGAATAAGCGGACAAAGGGTCAAACAAGGAAAAGGGCGCGGCGCGACCGTCGAAAGGGATGGTCGTCGCGCCGCGCCCGATTCGGTTCAAGCGTATTGTATCGGTAAAACGGCCGCGCCAACGCCGTTCTCCCTTTTCTCCGAGAAGAGGGGGTTACGCGGGTGTTTCCGCTTCCGCCTCAGCGGCATCGGACACCGCGGCGCGGCGGGCGGCGGGCATTTGCCGGGGAACGAAGCCGTAGTTGTGCATGAGCGGGTCGCGGTCGCGGCCGGGCAGCGACCAGATCAGGTAGCCCAGAACCCGGCTGATAAGATCGTCCGCGACCAGGCGAGCGTCGTCACGCGTTCGGGTGCGGGCGGCCCGGTCGCCTACCTCGGCGCGCGGAACGTTCGCCAATATGCGCGCGCGGATGTCGGCGATGGCGGCAAGTTGATCTGGAGGAATCTGGGTGTCGGGAGCCGCGCTCAGGCGGGCCGAAACCACGGGGAACAGGGCGAGCAGGGCGAGGACGCGCTCGTGATCGAGCCGGCCGATGTCGCCGTCGGCCTGAAAGCCGTAGGCGGCCAGAACGGGCGCTTTGTCCACGGTTGGCGGCAGGGCGTGGATGCGGGCGTGGACCATTCGCACCCAATCGGGGGCGGTTTGCCGCGCCTCCTTGAGCGCGTCGCTCGCGGTTCGGCGCTCGGACTCGGAAATGGGAATCGCCTGCTGGGCGTCTTGCAGGTTTGCGAGCGCGGTTTCCAGTTCGGTGCGAAAAGGGGCGGGGAACTTGCGCCGCTCCGTGGGAGGGGCCTCCCGGTCAGCGGCCAGTAACTGCGTTAACTGACCGATCATCGCCTCGGCGGGCGGGGTTGCCATGATGCGTGGGTCTCCTGTTTCGTTGTGGAAAACGTCGGCGGGTCCGGGGCTGCGGCCCCAATCCCTTGAAAATGTGTTTTGCCTCTTCGGGCCGCAGCCCGCGCGCTTGAAAATCCGTTTCAAGACAACGGGCTGCGGCCCGCGCGCCTTTTTCTTTTGTTTTACCTCTTCGGGCTGCATCCCGGACGCCAAAAACAAATGAAAAAGGCGCGCGGGCCGCAGCCCGACGCTTCGCGCAATTTGTCGCGGCGGCGGGGGCTGCATCCCGGAAGCCGTTTGGGTCGCCGTATTCGCTCAGGCGGCGGCGGCGATGTCGCCGCCCACGCCCAGGGCGAACGGCACCACGCCGGGCCGCCTGTCGCGCTCCATTTCCAAAACGACCTGGGTCCCGCCCGGCCCGGTTCGCAGATACGATTTTTCCACGAAGGACAAAATCATGTCAAGCGGGAAAAGGGCCGGCTTAACGCTTGTTTTTGGGTGTGCTGAGCCGCGCGGCGCTCGCGCCCACGGCGGCTCCGATGACCGCGCCGGCCCCTGTTCCCCACCCGACCATGGGGGGCACGACGAACGCGACGCCCACGCCCACCAGACTGAGGAACACGGCCACGCTCCACGCGCAGCCGCGCTTGCCGCCCGGAAAAAAAACGAACAAAAACGCGGCCGACGCGAACGGCACGAAGGCCGTGAACGCGGCGGCGAAATGGGTGAAAATGCGAAGGGCCACGAAAACATCATAACCCGATAACTCACGCGCGCCCGCGCGGGTTCGGTTTGCCGCTCGCCCGCGCCCGCGTTATAATTGCGCGACACCAGAGCGGCGACAGGCGGCATCCGCAAGCGCGTTCTCGCCTCTTTGCTTTGCGTTCGGAAGGTTCGGTTCCCGCACCATGAAATCCGCCCTTCCCGTTGCCGCGCTCCTTGCCGGCTTCGCGTTCGTTCCGCTTTTCGCCGCCGCGCACCTTGTCGCGCCGCCCGCCTCGAAAATAAAGGCGGTTTCCGCGCGCCGTGCCGCGGTTGATTTCGCCACGCAGGTGCGGCCCATTTTCGCCGCTTCCTGTTATTCCTGTCACGGGCCGGCCGCGCAAACGGCCGGCCTGCGCCTCGACCGCCGAGCCGACGCGCTGAAGGGCGGCGTTTCCGGTCCCCTTTTGGTTCCCGGCCAGGCGCAAAAGAGCCGGCTCGTTCGCTACGTCGCCGGGATGGACAAGGGCAAATTGATGCCCCCGCCCGGCGGCGGTTCGCGCCTTTCGGCCGCGCGGGTGGACACGCTGCGCCGCTGGGTGAGCGAGGGAGCCGTTTGGCCGAACGACGCCGCCGCCGTCGCCCTCCCCATTTCCGCTTCCGCGCCGAGCGGCCACTGGGCGTATCAGATCGTCGTGCGGCCCGCGCTTCCTCCCGTCAAGAACGTGGCGTGGGAACGAAACCCCGTGGACCGTTTCGTGCTCGCGCGGCTGGAAGCCGAAAAGATCGCGCCTGCCCCCGAAGCCGACCGGCGCACGTTGATTCGCCGCGTCAGCCTGGACCTCGTGGGCCTGCCGCCCACGCCGGCCGAGTCGGACGCCTTCGTGGCCGACAAATCGCCCAACGCGTATGAAAAACTCGTGGACCGGCTCCTTGCCTCGCCGCAATACGGCGAACGCTGGGCGCGCGCATGGCTGGACGCGGCCCGCTACGCGGACACCAACGGCTACGAAAAAGACAACCCGCGCGTGATGTGGAAATGGCGCGACTGGGTGATAAACGCGCTCAACCGCGACCTGCCCTACGATCAATTCGTCGTCGAGCAGCTTGCCGGCGACCTGCTGCCCGGCGCGACCCTCGATCAAAAAGTCGCCACCGGTTTCCACCGCAACACCCTGCTTAACGAGGAAGGCGGCGTGGACGCCGAACAGTTTCGCTGGGAAGCCGTCCACGACCGGGTAGCGACGACCGGCATGGTCCTGCTCGGCCAAACTATCGCCTGCGCCCGCTGCCATGACCACAAGTACGACCCGATCACGCAGCGCGATTATTACCGCTTCGCCGCTTTTTTCAACAACGCCGACGAGCCGCAGATGGACGTTGCCGCGCCCGACGTGATCGCCAAGCGCGATTCGGTCCGGTCCGAAATCGCCTCGCTCACGCGGCAGATGAAGGACAACGACGATTTTCAGCGCACCCGCTGGCGCGAACTCGAAACCGGCCTGACCGGGGAACAACGCGCCAAACTTCCAGCCGCCGCCCAGGCCACCCTTGCCCTACCCGACGCGAAGCGCACCGACGCGCAGCGCGCGGCCCTCGTGGACGCCTACCTAGACACGCTCGACATCGGCCACCCGGTTTACGTGAAAAAGATCGCCGTTCTCAAAGCAGCCGAGCCGGCCGTTCCGACCGCGCTCGTGATGGCCGAGCGAAAGGAGCCGCGCGTGACGCGCATTTTCACGCGCGGCGAGTTTTTGCAACCCGGCGCGGTCGTCACGGCCGCCGTGCCCGCCGTGCTGCCGCCGCTGCCTCCGGGCGCGAAACCCGACCGCCTGACGCTCGCGCGCTGGATGGTGTCGTCCAAAAACCCGCTCGCTGCCCGTGTCGCCGTGAACCGCGCGTGGCAGGCGTTGTGGGGCCGGGGCCTCGTCGCCACGTCGGACGACTTCGGTACGCGCGGCGAAAAGCCCACTCACCCTGCCCTTCTCGACTGGCTCGCGGCCGAGTTCATGACGCCGAGCAGCACGCGAAAAGGCGAAAAGCCGTGGAGCATGAAAAACCTGCACCGGCTGCTCGTCACGTCGGCGGCGTACCGGCAAAGCGCGCGCGGCGTGACGCCCGCCGCCTACAAACGCGACCCGGCTAACGTGCTGCTCGCGCGCGGCCCGCGCTTCCGCGTGGACGCCGAAATGACGCGCGACATCGCCCTCGCCGCATCCGGGCTGCTGACCAACGCGGTGGGCGGACCGAGCGTGTTCCCGCCCCAGCCCGACGGTGTGACGAATTTGAGTTACGGCCCGCTCGCGTGGGCCACGGAAACCGGCCCGAACCGCTACCGGCGCGCGCTGTACACCTTTCTCAAGCGCACTGCCCCGTACCCGGCCCTGACACTCTTCGACGCAACAAGCGGCGAGGTTGCCTGCACGCGCCGCAACCGCTCGAACACGCCGCTTCAGGCCCTCGTCACGCTCAACGACACCGTTTTCATCGAGGCCGCCCGCGCGCTGGGCCGTCGCCTGGCCCGCGAACCCGGCGCGGACAACGCCCGCCGCGTTCGCATCGGCTTCCGCCACTGCCTGAGCCGCTCGCCGGACGCGGCCGAGCAAGCGCACGTCGAGGCCTTGTTCAATCAGCAGTTGGCAAAATTCCAGGCCGAACCGGCGCGCGCCAAGCAAGTAGTCGGCGGCGGCGACGAAAAACCCGCCGACGTTCCCATCCTCGCCGCGTGGACCGTGGTCGCCCGCGTGCTGCTCAATCTGGACGAAACGTTCACGAAGGAGTAATTTTCCCGTGCAGCCGCCACCATACCAACCGCCGCCCCAGAATCCGTATACGTTCGGCCTACCGCCCGTCCCGCCCAAGCGGGGGATGAGCTGCTGGGCCATCACCGGGATCGTTTTAGGGGGCGGGTACCTTTTACTTCTGATCCCGCCTGCCATCCTGTTTCCCATCTTTGATCCGGGCCGCGAAAGGTGGCAGCAGTTGACGTGCCAGAGCCAACTCAGGCTGATGAGCAACGCCAGCCTGATGTACGCGCAGGACAACGATAACAAACTGCCGCCGAGCAGCCAGTGGATGGACCGGCTCGAACGGTACACGGGGCACTTTGAAGGTCTGTACGACTGCCCAATCGTCGCGCCGGGCGGCGACCAGAGCGACCCGTCGCGCTCGTACGGCTACGCGATGGACAGCCGCCTATCCGGTAAGTCGGTGAAGACAATCAAGACGCCTCAATACGTTATCCTGCTGTACGACTCGACCAACACGACCCGCAACGCGACCGACGCAGGCACGAGCCGGGCCGCCCGCCATGTGAATGGCGCGAACGTGGGTTACGCGGACGGCCACGTCAAACACGTCAAGACGGGCGTGAACAAGTAACGAGGATGCCATGAACCACAACGAGGAACAAGCCCGCGAACGACTGCGCTTCGTGACGCGCCGCCAACTTTTCCGCGACTGCGTGGCCGGCGTGGGAACGCTCGCGCTTGCCTCGCTTTTGAACGAGGGAAGGGCGGGGGCGGCTGAAACCGACGCAAACCCGCTCGCGCCGAAGCCCCCCCCGTTCCCCGCGCGGGCCAAGCGCGTCATCTACCTGTTCATGGCCGGTGCGCCGAGCCAACTCGATTTGTTCGACCGCAAGCCCACGTTGACCGAGTTGCAGGGCCAGCCGCTGCCCGCGTCCGTCATCGGGGACCAGCGGTACGCCTTTATCAAGCGCGATGCCAAACTGCTCGGCTCGCCGCGCAAGTGGGGACGGCACGGCAAGGCGGGCATCGAACTGTCCGACGCCCTCCCGCACCTTGCCCGCGTCGTGGATGAAATCGCCGTGGTCAAGTCCATGCACACCACGGCTTTCAACCACGCGCCCGCCGAGATTTTGCTGATGACCGGCAGCGAGCAGTTCGGCCGGCCCGCGATGGGCGCGTGGCTCACCTACGGCCTCGGCTCCCAAGCGCGCGACCTGCCCGGCTACGTCGTGCTTTCGACCGGCGGCGGCGCGAGCGGCGGCGCGGCCTCGTGGGGCAGCGGATTTTTGCCCACGATCCATCAGGGCGTGCCGTTCCGGGGAACCGGCGATCCGATCCTGTTTTTGTCGAACCCGCCCGGCATAGACAAAAAGACGCAGCGTGACTCGCTCGACGCCATCGCCGACCTGAACCGGCACCGCCTGGGAACAATGGGCGACCCCGAAATCGCCACGCGCATCGCGTCGTTTGAGATGGCCTACAAGATGCAGGCGTCCGCGCCCGAACTCATGGACATTTCCAAAGAATCAAAGGCGACGCTGGAAATGTACGGCGCGCAGCCCGGTCAGAACTCGTTTGCCAATAATTGCCTGCTCGCGCGCCGCCTTGCCGAGCGCGGCGTGCGCTTCATCAGCGTGTACCACCACGGCTGGGACTTGCACGGCGGCAAGGGAAATGACCTCGTGACCGGTTTGGACCGCCTGACCGGACAGACCGACCGCGCGAGCGCCGCCCTGCTCACCGACCTGAAGCAGCGCGGCATGCTGGACGACACCCTGGTCATCTGGGGCGGCGAGTTCGGCCGCACGCCCATGATGCAGGCCCAGCCCGGCGACGACAAAAACCTGGGCCGCGACCATCACCCGCAGGCGTTCACCGTTTGGCTCGCGGGCGGGGGCATCAAGCGCGGCATCCAGATCGGCAAAACCGACGACTTCGGCTTCCACATCACCGAGGACCCGGTCGGCGTCCACGATTTGCAGGCCACGCTCCTGCACCTGATGGGCATTGACCACACCCGTCTGACCTACAAGTTCCAGGGCCGCGACTTTCGCCTCACCGATGTGGAAGGCGAAGTCGTCAAGAAACTTCTCGCATGACACAATTTGTCCCGGTTGGCTACGTTTGTCGCTTTGTAAAGCAAGCATGGAATATCAACTTGACTTCACCGTCACCAAAGACCTCGTGAAAACGGCGACACGGCGTTTCTGGCTTCAGTTTGTCGGCTGGGGTGGGTTGCTCCGCTGGACAATAATGCCTGTCGTACTTATCGTCCTGAGTGTTTTAGGGAGGCGGGACTGGCTCTACGCCCTGATCGTTTTTGCGACGATCAGTGTCCCTTTAATTTGGGTTCTGGGCTTTTTCAACTTCTTGCGTCGCGCCTTTTACCGTTACGATCAAATGCAAAGTAAGTTGGTTTCGTACCGTTTCACGGAGCAGGGGATGGAAACCAAATCGGATTTAGGGAGTGCGGATATTCCCTGGCGGATGTTGGAGAAGGTGCAGTGCTATCCCGATGTGTGGCTCTTGTTTTTCGGGCGGCGCGATTATGCGTACATACCGGCTACAAAAATGACCGAGCCGTTAAAGAACTTTGTATTACAACAAGCTGGGAACAAGAGTAAGTGATGCGACGCGCGCTGAACGCTGCCCTGCTGCTCGGTTGCGCCGGCCTTTTCGTGGCTGCATCGGCGAACGCACCCGCAAAGCCGCCCGTCGCCACACAAAAGGCAGCAAAGGCGAAGGCACGTTCGCAAGCGGCGGCGGCTGCCAAACCGCGAGAGACGCTTGGTGGCGGCGACGTGGACCATCCGGCCGTCGGACCGCCGCCCGCGTTCGGGATCGGGGGCAAAAGCCTGGTTTTGGTGAAGAACTGGCGCTTCGGCACGAACGGCACGATTAAGAACATCGCCGACATGAACGCCCATTTTTTCTACCACGATCAGTTCGCCACCATCGGCAACGGCACGAATTACGGCGCAGTCATGGTCGCACCGGATGCCGCCAACGCGCTCCCGAATCAGCCCGTGGAGGGCGTCAACAGCCCGCCCGTGCGCCGGTTCACGCCCGATTCGCTCCTGACCTTCCTGACCCCCTTGAACGGCGCGACGACCGTTGACCCCAAACTACATAACGCCGGCTGCGGTTCGTTCATGGCGAAATGGAAACTGCCGCGCGGCGGCTCCCTGCTGGGTCAGGACATCGTTTGGGAAACGCGCGTGCGCTACGTCACGCCGCCGTACTTCTGGTTCGCTATTTGGGCCGCCGGCAACCAGTGGAAATGGGACGGACACGCCCAGGGGGCCGAACAGGACGTGGTGGAAAGTTTCGGCTACGACAACGGCGGCGGCAACACCAACTACGACGGGCGATTCTGGCACGTCAACACGGTGGCAACGCCCAGCAAAGACGTGGTGGACTACGCGGACTGGGGCAGGGCCATGACCGCTCAGGGCGTTGCATCCTACGACGCGAGCCGTTACCACGTTTGGACCTGGCTGTACAAGGCGGACGACACCTTCGCCATGTACGTGGACGGCGTCAAGGTGCAAAGCGGCGCGGACTACCATTGGACCTTCGGCAACAAGGCCGGCGACCCGCCCATTGACATGGACTTTTTGTTCGACGGCGGCTGGGGCCACACGCAGATCGGCAGCGTCAATCGCCCCCTACCCGCGACGGCCTTTTCGGGCAAGTTTTACGAATGGAGCTACAGCCGCGTCTACCTGAGCCGCCCGGCCGAAAAAAGGGGTTCAAACCAATGAACCGCCGCATTCTCGTGTTGGACGACGACCCGGAGGCGACGCGGGCTGCCGTCGAGGTTTTGGAATCCCACGGGTACTCGCTTCTGACGCCCCCAAACGGCCAAGCAGCGTTGCAACAGATACTCTCGGAGGGTCCGTGGGTCGTCATCGCGGGCGAAACGCTGCCCGGCGGCGACGACGGCCTCGACTTCGTGGAGCGTGTCGCGCAGGTCGTGCCGTTGCTGCCGCCGCCAGGCTTCATCGTGCTTTCCAAGCCCTCTTTGACAGCAGGCGGCATGGGCGTTTACCGCCGCGTGCCCGTTGACATGTACCTGACCAAGCCCTTCAACCGGCTGGAACTGCTCTCGTTCGTCGTGCGCCTGTCCAACGCCATCGAGGCGCGACGCGAAGGGAACCCCGTTGCATGATAACAACGCCGCAAAAAGGAAGGGCCGGGAGAAAACTTTCCCGGCCCTTGTCGTTTTGCCCTACCCGGAGCGTCACGCGGCGTCGCGTTCGTTTTGCGCTGGCTCGCGGTCGCGCCGCTCGTTGCCGCCACTGCCGCCGCGCCGATTGTTGTTGCCGTTGCCGCGCCGTTCGCGGTCGTTGCCTTGCCGGGGGCGCGTTTCGTTGCCGGGGGCGGGGCGCGTTTCGTTGCCGGGGGCGGGGCGCGCTTCGGCGGGCGGGGGAGCGGGGGCCGGCGTGCCGCCGCCGCTCAGCGCCTCGACGATACCGCACGAGCGGCCGACGCGGATCAGACGGGCGCGAACGCTTTGGCCGATGTTCTTCGCGCCGCCCGCCAGTTCGACCAGGTAGCCGCCCTCGACGTAGCCGGTTGCGTCGGGCGCGGGGGCGAGCGGGTTGCGGATCACCTGAACGTCCACTACCTGACCCTTGCGGAACGGCAGCCGCGCGCGATCAAATTCGTCCAGGCGACCGCCCACGATCTCGTACTTTTCCTGGTGCATCTCCTCATCCACGCGAACGTACAGGCCGCGCGCTAATTGATGCTCCAATCGCTCCACGTCCTCGCCTTCGTCGCCGACCAGGTACGCGGCAACCTGCGGGTGGCAGGTGACGAGGAACGCCTCATGGTTCTGCGCGCGCGACAAGCGGCGCAGATCGCGCTCGATTTCAATGCTCACCGACTCGCCGGACGCGAGTTTGCCCTGCCCACCGCAGTACGGGCACGGCTCGTCCATTTGCTCGTTGATGGTTTCGCCGGTCCGCTTGCGCGTCATCTCGATCAGGCCCAGGCTGGAGATCGGCGACGGCTTGCAGCGCGATTTGTCCTTCTTTAACTCGCGCTCGAACGCCTGCTCGACCTTTTTGCGGTCGGCCGCGCCGTTCATGTCAATGAAGTCAAGCACGAGAATGCCGCCCAGGTCGCGCAGGCGCAGTTGGCGGGCGATCTCGGCGGCGGCTTCCAGGTTGGTCTGAACGATGGTGTCGTTCAAGTTGCCGCCGCCGCCGCCGGTGTTGCGGCCGGAGTTCACGTCAATGGCGATCAGGGCCTCGGCCTGGTCAATGATGAGGTAGCCGCCGGACTTGAGCCAAACGCGCCGCTTGAGGAGCCGCTCGATGTCCTGCTCGATGCCGTATTGCTCGAAGACCGGCTTCTCGCCGTCGTGCAAAACCACGCGGTCCTTGAGCGTCGGGCCGAAAAAGTCAAGCAGTTCGTGCGCGCGTTTATAGTCCCCCGCCGAATCGAGGATGAGCCGGTCCACGTCCTGGCCGAAGGCGTCGCGCAGGATACGAAAAAGCAGGGTCAGGTCGGCGTAGACCAGGTTCGGGGCGGGCGTGACGCGCGCTTTTTCCCGAATGTCGTTCCACTGCTTTTCCAAAAAAGCGAGGTCCTGCTTGAGTTCGCGCTCGGTCTTGTCCTCGGCCTCGGTGCGAACGATCAGGCCGTAACCGGGCCGCCGAATGCCTTCGACAATCTTTTTGAGCCGGTCGCGTTCCTTTGGGTCGTCAATTTTGCGCGACACGCCCGTGGAGTGTTCGTCGGGCATGAACACGAGATAGCGGCCGGGCATCGAAATCCGGGTCGAAACGCGCGAACCTTTGGTGCCCCGCGGCCCCTTGACGACCTGGACGAGAATCTCCTGGCCGCGCTTGACCATGTCGCGGATGTTGACGTTCTGCCGCTGGCGGCGTCCGAAGCGGTTGAAGTTACCGCCGCCCCGCCCGTTGCTTTCGTCCTCGCCCGCCTCGGCCTCGGCCTCACCGGGCACGATGTCGCCCGCCGTTAAATACGCGTTGCGGTCCAGCCCGATGTCCACGAACGCGGCATCCATGCCGGGTAACACGTTTTCCACCCGCGCTTTATAAATGCTTCCGACGACGCGCTCTTCGCGCTCGATGTGCAGTTCCACCAACTGCCCGTCCTCGCGGACTGCGATGCGCGTTTCGCGCGCGTCCGCGTTGACGATGATTTCCTTTGACAAGCGTTTACCTCCCTTGTTGTAGGTGAAGGGAAGCCGCCCGCCGCCGTCCGCCACGACCGAGGAACACGAGAAGAAACACGGTTAAACGGCGACGCCGCCGCGCGCCGTCCGCGCGTTTTTGCGCGGAAAGCGGGCGGCGGCGTCTTTGCTTGGGGAGGAAAACGGGTCGGCAACTACGATGACAATTCCTGGGACGGCTGCGGCTTGAACGTCCACAGCCGCGAGGCCGTAAAATTCCACGCCAGCACGATGACTGTCGCGCATACTTTCGCGGCGTTCATTGCGAGAAACGAAAAGCCCTGCTCGCCGCCGCGCGCGCCGAAGGCGACGATACGCATCGTTTCGGCCGGCGCGTGGTGTACCTGCGTCAGGTGGAGCGAAGCGGCCGTCATTAATGCGAGCGTGACGATGGACAGGTTCAAAACCCAGCCCACGACATTCGTGGCGACGAACTTGGGGTACTGCTTTTTCGCGTCGCCGCGCGCGGCCTTGAACGTCCAGCGGCTGTTCCAAAAGAAGCCGTTCGAGACCGCCACCAGAAATGAGCAGGTCAGGGCGGCGGCCGGAGCGAAGCCCGCCCGCAGCAAAAGGTTGAAAACCGTAAAGTCAATCACCGTCGAGGAAAACCCGACGATGCAGAACTTGGCGAATTGACGCAGTCCCGGACGGGATGCGAACGAGGCGACTGCCCCGACACTCATGCGCGCACGTACCTCCTGCTGGCTGGTTTTCATTATAACACAGCGCAAAAACGGGAAAAGCAGGATGCGTGCCGGTCGTGCCTGCTCGGTTTGACAGCCCTTCGGCCTCGTGCTACACTTCGTCGTTCGCGTTTCCCGCCACCAATTCGCATGACTTTTCCCCCGAACTCCCCGCTCCCGCGCGCCTACGTTTTCGACCTCGACGGCGTTTTGTTCCGCGGCGACGAAGTTATCCCCGATGCTCCCCCGGCCCTTGCCCGGCTGCGCGCCCGCAGGCCCGCCCCGTTTATCTTTTTCCTCACGAACAACTCGTGGCAGCCACGAGGGGATTACGCGGCCAAATTGACCCGCATGGGGATGCCCGCAAGCGAGAACGAGGTCGTCACGTCGGCGAGCGCGACGGCTGCTTACCTGCGCGGCCTGGGCGCGGCGGCCGGGCGAACCGCGCTCGTGGTCGGCGGCAGCGGCATCCGTGACGAACTCGAGCGCGCGGGCCTGAGCGTCGTTTTGCCCGACGCGGACACGCCGCCCGAAGACACGCGCGCGGACTACGTCGTCGCGGGCGTTGATCGTCAGTTCACCTACGACACGCTGTGGCGGGCGCAACAGGCGATTTTGCACGGCGCGGTCTTCGTCGCCACCAACCGCGACAACACCTTTCCGCTTGAAAACGGGCGCATCCAGCCGGGCGGCGGGGCGATCATCGCCGCCATTGAAGCCTGCACCGACACGGTTCCCGTGATCGTCGGCAAGCCGGAAACGCACGGACTCGACGCGATTCTGCGAACCTGCGGCGTGTTCCCGCACGACGCCGTGATGATCGGCGACCGGCTCGACACCGACGTTTTGTGCGGCAACCGGCTGGGCGTGCCGACCGTGCTCGTGCTGTCGGGAGTCACCTCGCTCAGTGCGGCCGAGCAGGCGTCCGATGAAATGCGGCCCGGCCGCATCATCCACACGCTTGCCGAACTGTAGCCGCGAAAAATGCCAAAGGGGACCCGCGCACGCACCATGACAGCCACGATAACCACGAACGGAATGGCGAACCTGGCCGTCCGCAAAAGCAGCGCGCGGCCCGCCCTGGCCGTCGTTCGGGAAGAGCGGCCCGATTATGGCAACGACACGACCGCGGTCTTCGCCGCGTTCCTGGACGACCTGCGCGGACGTGTCGAGCCGCTCGAAATTGCGATGAACGCGGCGTGGTGGAATGCCAACGTTTCGGGCAGCGACGCGGATGCTGACCGCTCGGCCCACGCGCAAAAGCGCCTCACCCGCCTGTATGCCGGCCGCGACGACTTTTTCTACCTGCAAAGCGTGGACCCGTCCTGCCTGCCGCCCGATTCGGCCCGCCAGCACACGCTGCTGCTGAACGCTTTTGCCGCCAACCAGATGGACGACGCGACCATTGAAGAACTGGTGGACACGGAAAAGGCCGTCGAATCCGACTACAACAATTTCCGCCCGCTCCTGCGCGGCGAGCCGGCCGGCGACAACCGGCTGCGCGACATTTTGCGCGACGGAAACGACGTGGTTCTGCGGCGCGAGGCGTGGGAAGCAAGCAAGCAAATCGGCGCGCGCGTCGAAGCGCAAGTGCGCCAACTCGTTCACCTTCGGAACCGGGAAGCCAAACGGCTGGGCTACCCCAATTACTACGCGATGAGCCTCGCGCTCCAGGAACTGAACGAGGACGTTCTGTTTTCCCTGCTCGCCGACCTGGAAAAAGAAACCGCGCCTGCCTGGACCGCCTACAAGACCGCGCTCGATCATAGTTTGGCTGCCCGGTTCGAAATTGCGGCATCCGATTTGCGCCCGTGGCACTACGGCGACCCGTTTTTCCAGGAAGCCCCGGCCGGGGATGCGAACCTCGACGCCTTCTTTGCGGGGCGTGACCTGCCCGCTTTGTGCGCGCGCTTTTTTGCCGCCGTCGGCTTGCCGATTGATGATCTGCTGCCGCGCGCCGACCTTTTTGAAAAAGCGGGAAAGTGCCAGCACGCCTCTTGCCTGCACGTCGGCCGCTTCGACGACGTGCGCGTTTTATGCAACGTTACGCCCAACGAACGCTGGATGGGCACGCTGCTGCACGAGTTCGGCCACGCCGTTTACGACCGGTACCTGAGCGAGGATTTGCCGTTTTTCCTGCGCGAGCCGTCGCACACGCTCACGACCGAGGCAATCGCCATGCTGTTCGGCCGCTCGTCGCGCGACGCGGCCTGGCTGCAAACCTACGCGAACGTTTTCGAAGACGATGCCCGCCTCGCGGAAACGTCCGCCCGGCAGGAGGCCCGCGCCCAACTGCTGCTGCTCGCCCGCTGGTGCCTGGTGATGACCCACTTCGAGCGCGCATTGTACGAAAACCCGGACCGGCCCGACCTGAACGGCTTGTGGTGGCAACTCGTCCAAAGGTACCAGAGCGTCACGCCGCCCGATGACCGCGACGCGCCCGATTGGGCCGCCAAGATTCACCTCGCCCTCGCGCCCGTGTACTATCACAACTATCTGCTAGGCGAAATGTTCGCCTCGCAGTTAGAAAACCACCTCAAAACGCGCGTGCTGCCCGCCGGCTCTTCGCCCCTTGACTACGTTTCCAGCCCGCTGGTCGGCGCGTACCTGAAGCGGGCCGTATTCGCGCCGGGCGCGCGGCCACGCTGGGACGAACTGATAGAATCGGCCACGGGCGAACCGCTGCGCCCCGAATACTTCGTGGGGCAACTCGCCGGCGGCTTGCCCGTTTAGCCGCGCGCGCGCACGCGCGGCTACTTTTTGGGCGTGGGGCCGGTGTCGTTCATGCGCCGAGCCATCGCCAAATGCTCCTGAAGCACGGGAAGGTTTGCGGCGGCGAACGCTTTGATGTCGGCGTCCTTGCCCTTTTCGACTTCCTCGGCGAACTCGCGCACGTCCTTATTCGTGGTCCTCGACCATCTCCAACGTGTACAGCCGATCAAAGGCCCCACCCGACAAACGTACCAGGCGCGCGTACAGGTCCTTTTGCTCCTTGTTCATTCCGGCCGGCAGCGACAAGCCTTTTCGCAGCGCCGTTTTTTTGAGCGCGGCGTTCGCCCGGCTGTGATCGTCCATCATGCGCCGGCCGAAGTCGCGCACGGCCCGGCTTCCGCCCCGGCGCATCGCCAGGCGGCCCAGCACGACCTCGGTGACGCCGCCCTGCGCGGCGGCGGCGGCGAACTTGCGGTCCTCCGCGCTTAACTGAGCGCGGGCCGGCGACGATGCAATCAGGCTCAAACTCAGCAGCGCGGCGGCAATAATCCCGCCCCAAACTCGTGACGACATTTTATTTTTCTCCTATGTCCGTTAAGGTACCCGCTTCGGTTTGCTGAACGATGAAGTCCACCACGTCCTCGATGCGACCGGCACGGGCATAAACCTGCCGCTGCCGCTCGGCTCCCGTTCCACGCGCCATCACTTCGCTCACGAGGGCGGAAACCTCGTCCCCATCGCCGGACGCTTCGAGGCCGGGACGTACGAAGGCGAGCAGGGCGTTGATATGCTCGTGGGCGGGCACGGCGCGTTCGGCGGCAACGTCAATGAGGTCCGCAGTGAGGCCGAAGCGGGCCGCGCGCCAGTGGGCGGCCCGCAGCAGTTCCTGGCGCACGGCGGGGTAGGGGGCGTCGCGGACCGTCTGTTCATGGCAAACGCGCACCAGACCGCGCACCAGGCCGGCGACCATCACGGCCTCGTCAATCGTCAAGCACACGTCGGTGATGCGGAACTCGACGGTCGGGACCCGGTCGGGAACGCGAACGTCCCAGTAAATTTTCGTCGCGTCGCTGATTGCCCCGGTCTCGACAAGGGCACGCACGAGGGCATCGTGTTCGGCCTTGTTTTGGAAAAGTTGGGGCGGGCCGCTCATGGGGAAGCGGCTCCATAGTTCGGTACGAAACGAAGCGTAGCCGGTGTCCTCGCCCTGCCAGAAGGGGGAATTCGCGGACAGCGCCAGCAGCGGGGCGAGCCAGACGCGGGCGCGGTTCAAAATCGGCACGGCCAACTCGCGGTCGCTCAGGCCGACGTGGACATGGCAGCCAAAAATAATGAGTTCGCGCACGATCTGCTGGAAGTCGGCGGCCAGGCCCCGGTAGCGATCCTTGGGCGTGACGGTCTGCTCGTCCCAATGCGAGAACGGGTGCGTGCCGGCGGCGGCGATGCGGCAGTTGTCGCGCCGGGCAGACTCGATCAGCGCGCGGCGCGACCGGATGAGGTCGGCGCGTACGTCGGCGAGCGTTTGGCAGACGGGCGTGGCAATTTCGATCTGCGACAGGTAAAGTTCGTTCTGCACCTCGTCGCCGAGTTCGAACTGCGCGCCCTTGAGCACGCGCGCTGCGCGGGGCCGCAGCGCGCGCGTTTCCGCACCGACGATCTGGTACTCCTCCTCGACACCTATCGTGAACGTTTCTTCGGTCCGGTCGGCGGGCGGCTTTAGCGGGGCTTCTTCGGGCATGGCGATGTTTGTTTCTTCCTTCCGGCCGCCGCGTCAGACGGCCTCGTTTATGGTACCGGCGGGTTGGGGCGCGGAAACTCGCCGTAGACGATCCGCGTGGCCTCGGCGACGATTTGCCCGGCGCGCGCGGCGCTTTCGTGAAGGCCGGGCAGCGTGGCCGCGTAGGTTTCGCGTTCGCGTCGAAGTTGCTTCGCCAGGTCCGCGTCGCCCTGTTCGGCGGCGAGTTCGGCTTTGGCTTCCAATCGCACCACGCGCTTTTCGGCATCGTTCACCATGAGGCGCAGGCTGTTCCGGGCAGTCATGGCCTTAACCAACCGCTCGCGCAGACGAACGTAGTTTTCGACAGCCGACGCGCCGGGCAGCGTTTCACCGAACGCAGTTTGCGCCTGCTCAACCTGATAGGTCAACAGGGCGCACCGCCACTCGGTCTTGAGCGCGAGCGCCTCGGCCGTTTTTCGCTGGACGCGCTCGGCTTCGCGCTTGATGGCCGCCTTCGCTTCGTCCACGATTTCGATGGTTTGCGCGAGAATTTGCCGGGTCATCTCCAGCGTGGCCGCGCACTGTTCCTTTTCGCTTTCCAGTTGGCGTGCGAGGTCGCGGTCGCCGCGCGCTTCGGCGGCATCCGCCTTTCGTTGTAGGTTATCCACGCGCCTTTGGGTGTCATTTACCATTTGCTGAAGGTTGTTCTTTTGCGTGATGGCCTGAACGACGCGGTCGCGGTTGCGCGCGTGCATTTCCGTTAGTTGCCACATTGCCCAATCGAGGAGGGCTTCGGGGTCCTCCCAGTCGTCCGGGCCGCGTGCGCGGCCCCGGCGGCGGATGCGAGGCAGGAGTTGGCTCAAGCGCACCAAGATCAAGAAGCACACAAGGTTACTCTCGCAAAAAACGCCGTTGTTGGTCAAGGAAAAAGGCGACGGCGGCGCGGCCATCGTCGCCCAAGTCGCGCGAATAGTCGTTGACGTACAGGGCGATGTGGGCGGCCATGACGCTTTCGGTCAGGTCCTGGGCGTGCTTGCGGCACAGGGCCAAGGCGTCCACGCGGTGTGTTTCCGACCAGACGAGGCTTTGGCGGATCAAGGTTTCCAGGCGCGCTTTGTCAAGGCTGCGGCGGGCGGCGAGCGCGCCGAGCGGGATGGCGAAGCCGGTTTCGCGTTCCCAGTGTTCGCCCAGGTCTTGAAGCAGCGTCAGGCCGTCGGCGGCGAACGTGAAGCGTTTTTCGTGGATGACGACGCCCTGCACCGCCGCCGGGCCGGGCGTGGTTTTCAGTTCGTCGTACAGCGCGTCGAAGGGCACGAAGCGTTTGGCGAGTGGGCGGCCGGCGGCGTAGAAGTCGAGCAGGAAGTTGGCGGTCGTGAATTCGCCGGGCACCAGGACGGGCGCGGCCGGGTCGAAGGCGGACGCGCCGTTCGACAGGAGCAGGGGGCCGACGCCGCGACCGAGCGCGCCGCCGCAGTCAAGAAGGTCGGAGGCGCGCGCGCAGTGCGTGTAGTTAGCGTAACTGATCTTAACCAGGTCGTAGTCGCTTTGGGTCTGCGCGCGCCGGTTCAGCGTTTCCACGTCCTGGTAGTCAAAGGAAAGGGCGAGGCCGCCCGTGTCTACGGCGCCCAAAATCAGGCCGGCAAAAATAAAAACGTCGTTGGGGCAGGGCGAGATTCCGATGCGGAGCGGGTCAGCAGGCATGGCGGTTTTTCTACAAACGGCAGGCGGCGAGGTAGTGGGCGAGGTTGTCGAGGGCGTGGCGGATGTTTTCAGGCCGCATGTCGCGGTCGGCGGCGAGGTTGCTAATCGCGCGGATTTCGCACACGGGCGCGGGCGGGTCGGTTTGGCTTCCCCACACGGCGACGGCCGCGCCCTCCATACTCTCGAAGGCGGCTCCGGTCAGGGTCGCCCGGCGCGCGCCAGTCGCGTGCGTGCCCGTGCAGGCGTTCACGGTCGCGCCGCGCGGCCCGACGTGGACACGGTACGCGGCGTCGGCGGGCGGGGAAAACAAAAACTCGGCTGGGGCGACGGTCGGCAGGACCGGGCCGTAAAAGGCCTTGCCGAGCGGCGAGTGGGCGAATGTCTCGAAACCGGGCGCGTTGACGGGCGCGTTGGCGGGCGTCTCGTAGCCCACGTCGGCGAACGTTTCGCCGCCCGCGATTACGATGTCGCCGATCTCAAGGCCGCTGTTCGGATACGCGCCCGCGATGCCCACGTTGAGCGCGAGCCGGAACGGGCCGCGCGCGCTCGCAAGGGTGAACAGGCGGGCGAGCGTGCAGGGGATGCCCACGCCGGTCAGCACGAACGCGGTTTGGCCGTCGGGCGAAAGCGCGAGCGGGCGCGCGTCGTTAAGGGAGTTGAGGGTTTCGACGGCGGCTGGGTTCCACGCAGCGGCGCCCAACTCCATCGGCGTCGCGGCGCAGACGAGCAGGGGGTGGGGGCTGGGTATCAGCGCGCCCTCGCGGTTCGCGCCCCGTTTGCGCCGCCCGTGTAGGTGACGCGCCAAACGGTGTTGCCGGTGTCGTCGGTGAACAGGAGCGCGCCGGTTTTGTCCGTCGTGACGCCGACCGGGCGGCCCCACACGTTGCCCTCGGCGGTAACGAAGCCGGTCACGAAGTCTTGGTACTCGCCGCTTGAACGCCCGTTTTGAAGCGGCACGAAAATGACTTTGTAGCCCGTGCGCCGCGCGCGGTTCCACGAGCCGTGCTCGGAGGCGAAGATGCCGTTCTGATAGGCGCGCGGAAACCGGCGGCCGGTGTAGAAGGCGAGGTCGAGGCTGGCCGAATGCGATTGGAGCAGCACGTCGGGCACGATGACTTTGTTCTTCAGTTCCGGATGTGCGCCCTCGTGACGGGGGTCCTGGTGGTCGCCGATGTAGTACCAGGGCCAGCCGTAAAAGCCGTTTTCCTTGACGGACGTGATGTAGTCGGGAACGAGCAGGTCGCCCAGCCCATCGCGCTCGTTCACGCTGGTCCAGAGTTGCCCGGTGCGCGGATGCACCGCCAGCCCGACCGGGTTTCGGATGCCGGTCGCATACACGCGCTCGTTCTTGCCGTCGGGTGAAAAGGCGAAGATGCGCGCGCGCCGTTCGTCTTCGCGGTTGCCGCCCTCGTTGACGTTGGTGAGTGAGCCGACGCTGACAAACATCGTTTTGCTATCGTTGGAAAAAACGAGGTCGCGCGACCAGTGGCCGCCGCCGCGCAGCCGCCCGCCGCCCGAAATGTTGTCCACGAGGGTTTCCGGCCCGGCCGTCGCTTTCAGGTCGCCGTTCTTGTACGCGAAGCGTACGACGCCGTCCGTGTTGGCGACGTAAACGTGCGTCGGGTTCGGGTTATTGGCCGGATAAAACGCGATGCCGAACGGCTGGCGCAATCCCTGGTCCGAAAACACCTGAACGATTTCCGGCGTGCCGTCGCCGTTCGCGTCGCGCAGAACTTTGACGCGGCCCGGCCCGCTTTCCGCGACGAACAGGTCGCCGTTCGGGGCGGTCACGATCACGCGCGGATTTTGCAGGTCGGTGGCAAACGGCGCGACGCTGAAGCCTGCCGGCACCTTCGGCAGTGCGCCGTCCGGCCGCCGCACCAATTTGGGGCCGTTGTCAATGCTGGGCGTATCGTAGGGCTTGGGCAGGTCGGCGAGCGTGATCTTGCGGCGCACGCCCGGTGCGTCGGTGGTCCAGTCGCCCAGCGCGTCCTGCCCGGTGAGCAGCCCGGCGGCGGGCGCGGCGGTTTTCGCCGAAGCGAGCGCAGCCGGGGCAACTGAAGAACTTTGCTGCGCGCCCACGGCGCAGGCGACGCCGCCGAGCGCGAGCGCGGCCGGAAGCAGAACGGAAAAAGCCGCTCGGCGGCGGCGTGACGACAAATTATCAAACATACGGCAGTTCGCCTTTTCTTGCAGTTTCGGGGGAAGGCCGGAGCGAACGGAAGCAGGAATGCTTGCGCGGGGCGCGGAAAAAACGCCCATGTTCCCCATTGGCCTCAACCCGTATGGTATCGCCTACAGCGTCGGCTTGCAGGGCGTGAACACCGCGCGCGCCAACCCCCAACCGCTCGGTTTGTGGGGCTACCTTGACCTCGCCGAAGCCGTCGGCGCGACCAAAACCATCGAACTACCGACCGCGTGGCTGGCGAAGTTGGACGATGGCGGCCTGGAACGTTTGGGCCAACGGCTCGCCGGTCTGAACGCGACGCCGGTTCTGAGCCAGGGTTCGCCGGTCGGCGGCGTGGAAACCTCACTCGCGCTCGCCGCGCGTTTGGGCGCACCCGTCATCCGAACCGCGCTGACGCCGGTTTTGTGCGGCGACCGCGCCGCGCCCGCGTGCGGCTGGCTGGAAACGGTTGCCGCCGTCCGGATCGCGCTAACGGAGGCGGCAAAGCGCGCGGGCGACGCGGGCGTTTCTTTAGCCATCGAGAACCATCAGGACTTCACGAGCGCGGAGTTGCGGGAACTATGTGAGGCGAGCGGCCCTACCGTGGGCGTGTGCCTCGACACGGCCAACGCGCTCGCGGTCGGCGAGGATTGCGTTACGTTCGCCCGAACCGTCGCCCCGTTCGTGCGCCACGTCCATCTCAAGGACTACCGCGTTCAGTGGACCGGCGAAGGATACCGCCTGATCCGCTGCGCGACCGGGTCGGGCGCGGTCCCGTTTGCCGAAGTCGCTCAGGTTCTCGCCGCGCACCACGAAACGCTGCCGGTCGTGATCGAGATCGGCGCGCTCAGCGCGCGCCACGTCCGATTGCTGACCGCCGATTGGTGGACGCACTACCCCGACCGAACCGCGCACGAACTCGCGGCCGGCCTGCTCGCCGCCCGCCGCGGCTTGCTCGACGAAGCGGCCGAATGGCGCACGCCCTGGGAGCAGGAAGCACCGGGCGACGAGATCATTGCTTACGAACAGGACCAACTGCGCGCGAGCGTTGCCAATCTGAGAAGCCTGGGGCTGATGGCATGAACCTTTTCGGACCCGTTTCAGGCGACGGACGCGGCATCGTGCCGCGCGACAAGCGTAAAATTATCTATTGCGGCACCGACGTTCCGTCCGTGGACGCGCGCGGGCCGGGCCGGTTAGGGCCGGAAGATTTGGCGAACCAGAAAGAGCGGCTGCGGCAACTGCCCTTCGACGGCATCGCGGTCAACATATATGACCCCAAGTTCCCGTGGCCGCGCACCGTTTTGGGCAACAACCTGTTCAGTTCGGCCAAGCAGGACTTGGCAACGTTCGCGGGCGCGGTCGAGGGTCTCAAAAGTCTGCGTGCGTACCCGCACCTGACCGACAACTTTTTGCTCATCGCTACGGGCTACTGGTTCGAAAGCGGCGCGAAGGATAAATTCGACTGGTTCGACGACGCGCGCTGGGCCACCGTCGAAAACAATCTGCGCGTTTATTCTCAAATCGCGCGACGGGCGGGCACGATCAAGGGCTTTCTGCTCGACATCGAGGAGTACCGCAAGCCCCCAAGTTTCGGCGGCGAGGTTGAGTGGGCGTACAACGTTTTCAGCCAGAACCACATGTACAACCTGGTCAACGCCCTGCCCCAAAGCCGCGACCCGGCCGGCGACTATAAACGCCGCGTGCGCGACCGGGGCCGCCGTTTTTTCCGCGCCTTAGACGACAACCTGCCCGGCGTACCGATTTTGCTCTACGTGGGCAACGGCGCATCGTTGGATATAAAAAATCCGTTTCGGCCTGACCTGTTCCCGCCGTTTCTCGACGGCATCTTGGAGGAGATCGCCCGATCCCGTTCGCGGGCCTACGTCATTGACGGTTGCGAAGGCGCGTACAAACTGCGCACGGGCGCGGAGCATAAACGTCTGCGCGAAACCGTTAAAAACGATTGGAAGAGCCCCTCGACCGTGCCGGATTTGTACGACCGCTACGTGCGCGTCGGCTTCGGCAAGTGGCTTGATCCGGGCGACGGTCCGGCCGCCTGGAACACTGCCGAACCGTCGAAAAACTACTACAGCCTGCAAGGCTGGCAGACCGCACTCGACGCCGCCCTCGATTACAGCGACGAGTACGTCTGGGTCTGGTCGTCGGGCAGCGCGCGCGCGTTCCCGATGTCGCACGGCCGCGCCCCCAACGTCGCCGCGCCCTACTTCGACGCCACCCGAAAGGCCAAACGCTTATGAGTTCTCCCGCCCCGCCGCCCAATGTCCTCGCCGGCTTTCGCCTCGACGGCCGCCGCGCGCTCGTCACCGGCGGCTCAAAAGGGCTGGGCCGCGTGATTGCGCAAGCCCTCGCCGAGGCGGGCGCGAACGTTACTCTGGTCAGCCGCAATTTGCGTGAGTGCGAAACAGCCGCGCGCGAGATTGCCGACGCGACCGTCCGCAAAATAACCGCCACGGCCGCCGACGTGACGAACAGCGAAGATGTGGCCCGAATGGCGGATGCGGCCGAAACTGCGCTTGGCGGACCGGTGGATATTTTGGTGAACAACGCGGGCATCAACGTGCGCGGCGCGACGCAGGAATTGACCGAGGCCGATTGGGACGCCGTCGTCGGCGTCAACCTGAAGGCGCCGTTTTTGTGCGCGCGCCGATTCGGGCCGGCGATGGCCGAACGCGGCTGGGGCCGGATTATTAACTTAGGCTCGATCATGAGCGTCGTCGCCCTGTCCGGCCGCGCGCCGTACGCATCGGCAAAGGCGGGCGTGGTCGGCCTGACGCGCGCCCTCGCGCTCGAATGGGCGACCAGCGGCGTGACCGTAAACGCGCTGTGCCCCGGCCCGTTCGCAACCGACATGAACAAACCGCTTTTGGAAGACCCCGAAAAATACGCCGCGTTCGTCGCCAAAATCCCGATGGGCCGCTGGGGCGAACTGCACGAGATCGCGGGCGCGGCCGTCTTTTTGGCGTCTGACGCCGCTTCCTACGTCACCGGCAGCGCACTCTTCCTGGATGGAGGCTGGACGGCTCAATGAACGGAAAAACGCTTGCCGGCGAGGTCGCGCTCGTCACCGGGTCGGGCAGGGGGCTGGGCTTCGCCATCGCCGACCGGCTCGCCGAGTTGGGCGCGGCCGTCGCCGTCCACGACATTTCCCAAAACGCCCCGGCCGAGTTCGGAGAGCACCGCGACCTGGACGAGGTGGCGGCCGTCCTTGCCGCGCGCCACGACGTTCCCACCGTCGCCGCAGTCGGCAACATCGCCGACGAGGAGCAGGTCATGGAAATGGCAACGGCGGCCGAAGCCGCGCTCGGCCCGGTCAGCATCCTGGTCAACTGCGCGGGCGGCGACATCGCGCTGGCGGGCGGCAAGCCCCAGCCCAACGACGCCCTCGGCGTCCCGCTCCCCGACGTGCGCGCCATCCTCGACCGCAACCTGGTGGGCACCCTGCTGGTTTGTCAGGCGGTCTGTCCCGGAATGCGCGAACGGCGGAAAGGCAGCGTGGTCAACATCGCATCGGGCGCGGCCCACGTCGGCGTCACGGACGGCGTGATCTACGCGGTCGCCAAGGCCGGCGTCGCGCACTGGACGCGCTGCCTCGCCAAAGAGTTGCGCCCGTTCGGCGTGCGCGTCAACACGGTCAGTCCCGGCGCGACCAAGACCGCTCGCTTCCTCGTGACCCGCAAAACCGACCCGGACAAATTAGACGAATCGCACCCGCTCGCGCGCTACGCCACGCCCGAAGAGGTGGCCGACGTGGTCGCGTTCTTGTGCGGCCCCGCGTCCCGCTTCGTCAGCGGCCAGACCCTGCGCGTGGATGGGGGGGCGAGCGCGTAACAGCCCCCACCCCCTTCCCCTCTCCCGTCGCGGGGGAGGGGCAAAGCCACGCTTGCGTGGCTGCGGGGGTGGGGGCGGTCCGTTTTCTTGACACGCCCCCCGCCCAAAGTTATACTGCCGTTGGCGAACCGCTCGTTTTCGTTCGTTTTCCGGGATCGTCTAACGGCAGGACAACAGCCTTTGGAGCTGTATATCGGGGTTCGAATCCCTGTCCCGGAGTAAAGCAAAAAGCCCCCGCCGGCCAGTTGGCTGGCGGGGGCTTTTTGTTGGCTGCCCTAACCTCTATATGGCATACTCACGCCGCATCGGGCGGGTGAGCAGGGCGTTGGCGTCGGCGTCGTTTTTGAACTCCTGGCGGCGCGGGTCCCATTCGAGTCGCCGGCCGCCCAGACGCAACGAAATGTTGCCGATGTGGCACACGCTCACGGAACGATGACCGGTTTCGGCGTCGCAGATGCACGGCTTGCCGGTTCGGACGCCCTCAATGAAGTTGCCCATGTGGTCGTTCGAGGCGTAAAGACGGATCGCTCCGTCGGTCAGTGGCTCGCTCAGGATTTTGGGGTCGCTGGCCTCGATCTTTCCGCGGCTGACGAACACCCAGCCCGCGTCGCCCTCGAAGCGCACGCCGTTTTCGCCCTTGCTCGTCGCCAGCACAGTGATGTCGTCGTTCCCGGTCGTGCCGAGCGGCCGGTAATTGTAGGTCACGTCGAAGGACGTGTGGACGTTGTAGGCATTGGGCTTGGTCGCGTTTTCGGGCAGTGTGCCCACGGAGGAGACGGCGATGGGGCCGGAGCGGTCCATTCCCAGGCCCCATTGCGTGATGTCCAGATGGTGCGCGCCCCAGTCGGTCATCATGCCGCCCGCGTACTCGTACCAGTAGCGAAAATTACCGTGTGTTCGCTCCTTGACGTAATCGGCGCGCGGGGCGGGGCCGAGCCAGCGGTCAAAGTCAAAATCGGCGGGCACGGGCTGAACCGGGAACGGGCCGCCGGCCGGCGCGCCGGGCAGCCGCGCCTCGACCCGCTTGATCTTGCCGATGCGGCCGTTGCGAACGACCTCGCAGGCCAGCCGGAACCGGCCGTCCGAACGCTGTTGGCTGCCGACCTGGAAGATGCGTCCGGTTTCCCGTGCCACGCGCGTGAGCGCCTTGCCCTCGCCGATGTTGTGCGTGAGCGGCTTTTCGCAGTAAACGTGCTTGCCCGCGCGCATCGCGGCAATGGCGATGATTGCGTGCCAGTGGTCGGGCGTGCCGATCACGACCGCGTCAATGTCGGGCCGTGCGATCAATTCACGGTAGTCCACGTAGCCCTGCGTACCTTCGCCGAACGTTTTCACGGCCTCGGCGAGGTGCGTTTTGTCCACGTCACAGGCGGCGATCACGCGGCAATTGGGCTGGCCGTGGGCCGCGCGCGCGTCGTTCAGCCCCTGCCGGTAGCCGCCCTTGCTGCCGCCCGGCCCGATCACGCCCAGGCGGATCATCTCGTTCGGGCCTTTGGGCAGCGGCATGTTCGCCGCGCGCTGCTGCTCGTGCGCGTGGGCCTCCCGGACGAACCAGGCGGGCAGACCGGCAACGGCAAGCCCGGCAAGCGACTTTTGCAAAAAGCCACGGCGAGTGACTTCGGAAACGTTGGGGTTGGACACGGTAAAAAACCTTTCTGCGGTGAAACGACCCGCTTCATTGGCGGGATCAGCCGAGATGTAGCGCAGGAAAACGCTCGCGGAGCACGGCGGCGATCAAGGCTGCTTTCCTGACTGACGTAGGCGATTGTTCGGCGACTGAGCACCGGCATGGGATGGGAATGCCAACCGATGCTTCCGCTCCTGTGCTTTCCGGCGGGCTTCGGAAAAGATCGGAACCATAATCATGGTCGCAACGAGCAGCCCAACCAGCGGGATAATCATTCCCTCGAGCAAGTTTACCCCTGGCAGGTCTGCTTCCTTTTTGCGTAGCACCAGAGCGATGAGGCGCACCAGGAGTCCTGTCAGCGCTACTCCGAGAAAGAAGCCCACTGGCGTCCCGATGATTAACGCGAGCCAGAAAGGGACATGCAGAGCGACTAACCCAAAGACAAGCAGACAAATACAAGCCCAACAAAGCAACACAGCGAGAGCACCAAGGAAGTCAGCCATTGTGTCAATTCGTGCGGACGGATTTCAGACGCCGCGCAACATTCTTACTTGCCGAAGCCGGCGGGCACGGTCAGGTTGAGGGAGCGCACGAGAAAGGCGTAACGGTCGGCGATCTCCTCGATGCTTTTGCTGATGGGCTTACCCGCGCCATGACCCGCGTCGGTCTCGATGCGGATCAGGGTGGGGGCCGACCCGGCCTGGGCGTGCTGAAGGGCGGCGGCGAACTTGAACGAGTGGGCGGGCACGACGCGGTCGTCGTGATCGCTCGTCGTGACGAGGGTGGCGGGGTATTTTTTGCCCGGCTTGAGGTTGTGGTAGGGCGAGTAGGCGTACAAAGTCCTGAACTCGTCCGCGTTGTCGGGCGTGCCATAGTCGCTCGTCCACGCCCAGCCGATGGTGAACTTCGGAAACCGGAGCATGTCCATGACGCCCACGGCGGGAAGGGCGGCCCCGAACAGGTCAGGGCGTTGGATCAGGCACGCGCCCACGAGCAGACCGCCGTTGCTGCCGCCCGAAATGGCGAGTTTGTCCGGCCGCGTGTATTTGTTGGCGATCAGCCACTCGGCGGCGGCGATGAAGTCGTTAAACACGTTTTGTTTTTTTAACTTCTTGCCGGCCTCGTGCCATGCCTCACCGTACTCGCCGCCGCCGCGCAAACAGGCGACCGCGTAGACGCCGCCCATCTCCATCCAGGTCACGGTCGTGGTGGAAAAGAACGGGGTCATCGAGGCGTTGAAGCCGCCGTAGCCGTAAAGCAGCGTGGGGTTCGCGCCGTTTAACTTCAGGCCCTTGCGGTGGACGAGGAACAGCGGCACGCGCGTGCCGTCCTTGCTATGGTAGAAAACCTGCTTGGTTTCGTAGCGGGCCGGGTCGAAGTCCACCTTCGGGGCGCGCAGCACGCTCGATTTGCCGCTCGGAACGTCGTACTTGAAAATCGTCGTCGGCGTGGTGAAGCCGCTGAAGGCGTAAAACGTTTCCGTGTCTTTTCGCTTGCCGCCGAAGCCGCCCGCCGTCCCAATGCCGGGCAGGTCCACCCCGCGAACGAACTTTCCGGACAGGTCGAAGACCTTGACCTGCGTGTAAGCGTCCTTCAGGTAACTCGCAAGAAAATGATCGCCGACCAGCCCGACGCCTTGAAGCGTTTCGGCGGACTCGGCGATGATCTCGCGGGCGTTTTTCACCGGCTCCGGCTTGCTGGTGTCAATGGCGATGACCCGGCCGCGCGGCGCGTTTTTGTCCGTTTGGAAGAAGAAAACCGAGCCGTCGTTGTCAATGAAACTGTAGGAAGCGTCGAGGTCGGGCAGTAGTTCGACCACGGGCGCGGTCAGGCCGCCGCTTTTGAAGTACTTGTAAAAAACGCGGTTCTTGCGCTCGGTTCCCTGCGAAACGTAAATAATGAGGTAGCGGCCGTCGTCGCTGACGGACGCGCCGAAGCCCCATTCCTTCTGGTCTGGCCGCTCGTAAACGAGAGCGTCGTTCGCCTGCGGCGTGCCGAGTTTGTGGAAGAAAAGTTTCTGGTAGTAGTTGGCCTGCTGGAGTTCTTCGCCTTTTTTGGGTTCGTCGTAGCGGCTGTAAAAGAAGCCGGAGCCGTCTTTCAGCCACGACGCGCCGGAAAACTTGACCCACTTCAGGTGGTCGTCTTCGCCGGTGTCCCCGCCCGTGTCCACGTTTTTCACGCGCCACTCGTTCCAGTCGCTGCCCGCTGACGCGAGGCCATAGGCCATGAACTTGCCGTCATCGCTGATGGCGTAGCCGGAAAGGGCGACCGTGCCGTCTTTGCTAAGCGTGTTCGGGTCGAGCAGCACGCGGCCTGCCTTGTCGGGCGCGTCGGCAACGTAAAGAACGCTCTGGTTTTGCAGGCCGTCGTTTTTGGTGTAAAAGTAGCGCCCGCCTTCCTTGAAGGGCGTGCCGTAACGCTCGTAATTCCACAGTTTGGTGATGCGCTCCTTGAGTGCGTTGCGCGCGGGCACGGCCGCCAAATACGCCTCGGTGATCTTGTTTTCGGCTTCGACCCAGGTTTTGGTTTCGGGCGCGTCGGGGTTTTCCAGCCAGCGATACGGGTCGGCAACTTTCGTCCCGTGATACTCGTCGGTCGTGTCGCCCCGGCGGGCGGGCGGGTAGACAATTTTGCCCTTCTGCGCGTCCGCCGCCGCTTCGGCTGGAAGGGCGACGGCGGCCAGGGCGAACAGCAGGGCGAGGGCGGAAAATGAATATAGCAGCATTCCGAACAGGGTTCCTTTCAAGCGCGCCCTTGTTTTCACCGCATGGCGAGCGTGCCGCCGTCAATGTCGTAGGCCGCGCCGGTGACGAAGGCGGCCTCGTCGCTCGCCAGGTACAGCACGAGGTGGGCGATTTCGTCGGGGCGGCCCATGCGGTTCATCGGCTGCGCGGCCGAGAGTTCGGCGAACTTTTCGGCTTCGCGGCCGGCGTAGTTTTTCGCCAGAAACGTGTCCACGAGGCCGGTGTGGACGCGGGCGGGGCAGACGCAGTTGCAGCGGATTTTCTGGGCGATGTGGTCGCAGGCGAGCGCGCGGGTCATCATCAGGACCGCGCCTTTGGTCGCGCTGTAGGCGAAGCGTTCGGCGAGCGCGGCTTTCGAGGCGATGGAGGCGATATTGACGATGCTGCCGCCTCGTTCACCGTCAGGTGAACCGGCTTCGGCCATGCGCCGCACGGCGGCCTGGGAGCACAAAAAAACGCCGCGCACGTTGACGGCCATCAGCCGCTCGAAGTCGTCAAGGCTGGTGTGCAGAACGTCGCCCACGAAGCCGACTCCTGCGTTGTTGACGAGAATGTCGAGCCGTCCGGCTTCGTCCACGCGCGCGAAGGCCGCGTCCACCGAGGCTGGGTCGGAAACGTCGAGCGAAACAAAGGTGGCCGAATGGCCGATTTCGGCCGCGACACGCGCGCCTGCTTCCGCGTTCACGTCGGCGACGAAAACGTGCGCGCCCTGCCGCGCGAACAGCCTGGCGATCTGCTCCCCGATGCCCGACCCGGCCCCGGTGACGAGCGCGGTTTTACCGTCCAAGCGAAATGGTGCGTCGCTCATGCGGCCGTCGGTCCCGTGACCGTGTTGCGCAGCGTGCCGATGCCTTCCAGTTCGACTTCGCACCGGTCGCCCGCCCGCAGGTAGCGCGTCGGCGTGCGACCCATGCCGACGCCTTCGGGCGTGCCGGTCAGGATAACGGTGCCGGGGGCGAGCGTCATGCCGCGCGACAAATAGGCGATGATGGCCGGCACGGAAAAAATCATGTCGGACGTGTGCGAGTTTTGAACGATTTCGCCGTTTAGGTAGGTGCGAATGCCTAGCGCGCCCGGATCGGGGATGTCGTCGGTCGTGACGAGAACGGGGCCGAGCGGGCAAAAAGTGTCGAAGCCTTTGCCTCTCGCCCATTGACGGTCGTGGCGCAGTTGCCAGTCGCGCGCGGACACGTCGTTGGCGGCCGTGTAGCCCAGCACGTAATCAAGCGCGTCGGCTTCGCTCACGTCGCGGGCCGATTTGCCGATAACGACGGCCAATTCGCACTCGTAATCCACCTCGTCCGGGCCGTCGGCCGGAAGCGTGATGGGGGATTCGTGGCCCGTCACGCTCGTGGTCGGCTTGAGGAACAGAACCGGCCGCTCCGGTTCGGCCATGTTCGATTCGGCGGCGTGGCGTCGATAATTCAGCCCGATGCAAAGAAGATTGAGCGGCGTGAGTGGGGCGAGCACGCGCGCGACGAGCGCGTGCTCGCCGGTCGGTGCGAGGCCGGCGGGTCCGAACAGGTCGCCGGACAAAATTTCGACGCTGTGCATGTCGTCGCCAATGAGCCGCCCGTGGCGCACGCGGCCGTTTTGGTCCTCAAAGCGAATAATTTTCATACGCCTGCTCCTGCCGCCGGCCGCGGGGACACGCCGCCGCTGCGGTGCGCGCGCCAGATTTGCACCAGTCCGGGGGGGAGTTTGAAGGCCACGTCTTCTTCCTGAAGCGTCAGGTTTTCGACGCCGGCCGCCCCCCGCGCGCGCAGTTCGCTAATCACGCCTTGCACGATGTCTTCGGGCGCGGACGCGCCGGCCGTGACGCCGACCACGCGCGCGCCGTCGAGCATGGCGTTGGTAATATTTTTGCGGCCGTCAATGAGGTAGGCGCGCGCGCCGCACATCTGGGCGACCTGGCGCAGCGAACGCGAGTTCGACGACGTTTGCGAGCCGACGACCAGGATCACGTCGGCTTCACGGGCCAGGGCTTTCACGGCGTCCTGCCGGTTCTGGGTCGCGTAGCAGATGTCGTCGGTAGGCGGAACTTCGAGGCGTGGGAACCGGCGCCCCAGGGCGTCCACGATGCCCTGCGTTTCGTCAATCGAAAGCGTCGTCTGGGTCAGGTAAATGAGTTTTTCCTCAGGCGGCGCGGGCAGATCCGCGACTTCGCTTTCCTCGCAGACGAGGATGAGCCGGCCGGGCGCTTCGCCGAGCGTGCCCTCGGTTTCGACGTGTCCCCGGTGCCCGATGTAGAAGATGCCGTAGCCGCGCTTGAGGTACTTGTGGACTTCGAGGTGGATTTTTGTCACCAGGGGGCAGGTGGCGTCAACAACGTTCAAGCCGCGCGCGTCGGCTTCGGCCCGCACGGCGGGCGAAACGCCGTGCGCGCTGAAGACGAGGTTCGCGCCGGGGGGAACGTCGGCCAGGTCGTCGGTGAATATCGCGCCCTTGTCGCGCAGCCGCCGGACGACGTGCTCGTTGTGGATGATCTCGTGCCGAACGTAAATGGGCGGCCCATAGACTTCGAGGGCGATGTCCACGATCTCGATGGCGCGGTCCACGCCCGCGCAAAAGCCGCGCGGGGCGGCCAGTATCACCCGCATGGCGGTGCTGGTTTCCTTGAGGAATGAAGGCTGTGGAATCTTGAGGCGGCGACGGCGACGCCGCCTCGATTATACCGTCGGAGGCTGGCTGCTGCTCGGTCCGTTCGCTGCGTACCAGCGCGGGCCGTCCTCGCGCAGCAAGCCGCGCGCGTCCAGTCCGGCCACGGTTTCGTAAGCGATCACGGGCGGCGATTTCCCGCTGCCTGCCAGGAGAGCAGGTATGCCGCCGGCGGGCAGGCCGCGCTCACCCGCCCAGGCAACGGCAAGCGCGGTCGCGCTTTGCGGCGGAGCCGGGCCGACGAGCCGCTGCAAAACGGTAGGAACGGGCGGCGGCTCGCCCTGTTCGCGCTCGGTTTCGCGGGCCGCCCCGTCCGCCTCGCGTACCCAAATACGCCAGCCCCATTCGCCCGGCTCGTCGTCCGCGAAAAGCAGCGTGACCGAGGGGGTGAAGGCGGCGGCGAGGACCGCACCTGTCTTTTCCATCCACGCCCCAGACGGGGCGCCGTGCGTCGCTCCGGGCGCGACAAGCGCGCGCCAGGGTTGCGCGCCGGTGGCAGCTTCGCCGAGCACCAGGCCGGGGCCGAATACGGCAAGTCGGTTGGGGTCTTCCTGTTGCGCCAGTGCGGCCCGGCGGCGTTCTAAAAAGCGGATCACCGCGCCCGGCGAGGCGGACCGCACGAACAGCGCGCACCACGGAGCGGCCGGCCGTTTCCGCCCGAAAATCATGACGGGCTATTTTCGCGCGCCGGCGGCGTTGTTGGTGCGAGCGCGCAGCAGCGCGCCGCTCGCCCCGTGGCCCTCGTCGCGCGGCAGCAGATCGTCTAACAGGGACACGGCGGCGGCGGGGATTTTGTCGCCGGCTGTGTCGGTCAGGTAATACGCGTTGCGGGCGTTGCCCCTCCAGGTGGACAGGCGGGCCGAGTGGATGTTCCAGCCGACGGTCGAAAGGGCGGCGGCGAGGCGGTAAAACACGCCGCGCGTGTCCGGCGCCTGCACGTCCAGGATCGAGTAGTTGGGCGAGGTCGCGTCGTCCAGGAGGAGGGAGCGCACGGGCTGAACGGTTTCGGTGCGTTTGCCCCGGCGCGTCAAAAGCGTGGAAACGCTCACCTCGCCGGTCAAAACCTGCCGGAACGTTTCTTCGAGCTCGCGGCGCTTGACGGGCGTGAGGGGCTTGTCGCGGTAGTCCACCCAGAGCGTGTCAATGGCGATGCGATCCGAAGACGTGCGGGTGAAGACCTGCGCACTGTGCAGGTTCACGTCGTGGGCATACAAAACGGCGGCGATTTTGGCGAGCAAACCGGGCTTGGGGTCGTCGTAGGCGGCCACGGTGAGTTCGGTATAGTTCGAGCCGAACGGCGTGCGGCTGTCCACCAGGGGCTTGAACGTGTCGCGCACGCGGGCGATCAGCGCGATGTGCAGATACATGTCGTCGAGCGACGTGTTCAGCAGGTACGAGGCGGGCATGGCGACGGTGTGCTCGTGGATGGCCGCCGGGGGCAGTTTGCCGCTTTCGCCGCGCCCCAACTGCCGCCGCACGCGCTCGCGGAACGCTTGAACGTCGGGCGCACTGCTGCTGCTGCCCGCGGGCCGGGCGTCGCCCTCTTCGTCCGGCGCTGGGACGGCAAGAACGGTTTCCGTTCGGCCGAACAGCTCGGCCAAAAAGCGGGCCTTGACTTCGGTCCACACGCCCGCCCCGACCGCGTGCGTGTCCGCGAAGGTCAGCAGGTACAGCATTCGCAGCCGCTCCCTGTCGGGGACGAGCCGGGCGAAATCCTGAACGGTTTCGTCGAGCGCGAGATCGCGCAGCCGCGAGGTTTCGGCCATAAGCAGGTGCCGGCGAATGAGGAAAACGACGTGGTCGGTGACGTGGGGCGGGCAGCCCAGTTTTTCGCACCAGGTTTTGGCGTAGTCCGCGCCGGTTTCAGCATGGCGCCCGCCCGACCATTGCTTGCCCACGTCGTGGAGCAGGGCGGCCAGGTACAGCGCTTCGGGCGCGTTCACTTCTTCCATGACGTGGCGGTACGGCAAAAGCGACGGCCCGTTGTCGCGCGCGGCGTCGGCCGTCCCGCTCGTGTTGCGCACGCGCTCCAGGTTGCGCAGCACCAGCAGCGAGTGCTCGCCGACCGTGTGCTCGTGGGCGGGATCATAGGGGATCAGGTCCATGCAGGCGTCGAGGGCAGGCAAAACAAAGGCGAGCAGGCCCGTGCGCTGCATCTGGCGCACGGCCCAGTACACGTTGCGCGGCCGGGACAGCAGTTCGAGCAGCAGCCTTCCCGCGCCTCGGAGCAGGTCGCCGGCTTCTTCGGGCGGCGCGACTAAAAGACGCTCCCGAACGTGGCGCTGAATTGACTCCTCGGTGGTCAGGCCCAGGTCAAGGTCGTAGGTTTGGCAGGCCCGCAGCGCCTTGAAGGGCCATAACGGCTCGCCGGCCGCCTCGTCCGCGTCCCAAACCGTGATGCGCCGCTTGACCGACGCTAAGCCCGATCCGAGCGGCAGCGGCGAATCCAGGCAACGCACCAAAATCTTGTTGGCGACGTGGTGCAGGCCGGCGACGTGATGGTAATAGTCGCGCATGAACCGTTCGACGCCGGGCACGTCGTCCAAGTCCTCGTAATCCAGCCGGGCGGCGATGTCTTCCTGCCGCTCGGCGGTCAGGGTTTCGCGCGCCTCGCCGGCCGAAAGGTGGAGCAGGTTGCGCACGCGAAACAAAAATTCGCGCGTTTCGAGCAGCCGTTCGACCTCGTCGGCGGTGACGACGCCGCGCTTGACCAGATCGCGCCACAGCGCGTCGCCGCGCTTGGCGTAGCGAACGTGCGCGACCCAGGTCGCCGACTGCAAATCGCGCAGCCCGCCCGCGCCCTCCTTGAGGTTCGGCTCGACGTTGTACGGGGACGCGGTTCCGTCGCCCGTCGCGCTTTTGTCGAGCGTCGCGTTGCGTTCGGCGTACTTGCGGAACACGAAATCGGTCGGTTGAAGGCGGGCGCGGAACATCTGGTCAAACCGCGCGAACAGGCCGGTATCGCCCGCCACGCACCGGGCATCGAGCAGCGCGGTTTGCGTTTGGTGGTCGAGTTGGTCGTGGTCGGACAACAGCCGGTACGCGTAGCCCACCTTGATCTTCGCGCCCGACAAAAAAACGTCCATGACCAGCCGGAACATTTCCTTGATGACGCGGCTGACAAGCGCATCGTCGTCGCGGGCGGGCAGAAAGGTAATGTCGAGGTCGGAATGGGGCGACAGATCGCGCCGGCCGTAGCCGCCGGTCGCAACGATGGCGACGCGCGGCGGGCCGGATTCCTCGCCGTCCTGAGCCACGCCCGCCCGCTCGACCGCGAGCGCGAACAAACGGCGCACGGTCTCGTCAATCAGGATCGTGTGGGCGCGGGTCCAGGCCTCACCGCCGTTTTGGGGCGTCCACGCGGCCATCAGGCGAGCGCGTTCGGAAGAAAGAAAGCGGGCAAGGTCCGCGTCACCTGCAACGTCGGCCAACTGGCGACGCAGCAAACGGGGCCGCGCGAGCGGCGCGGTGTCGGCGGCAAGTTCGGCGGTTTCGGGCGCGGGGGCTGCTTCAAGGCTCATGACATTCATTGTAGCCCCGCCGGGTCCGGGAAACGCGCCAGGCGGCCGTGTTCGGGCCGTAAAACACACGGTACAATAAGGCGATTTTCGGCAAGCGGGCTGAGCAGGAGTGTTCCCCCGGCCCGATGAACAACGACAACGGATCATTGAACAGGCGGCCCGGCAAACGCGAACAAGCCGGCGGGCACGACCGAAAGGAAAACTGCGGATGACACGAAACAGGATCAAAATGAAGCGCGCGAGCGGCAGCGCGGCGGTCGCGGCCACGCTGGCCGTCGCAACCGGCGCGGGCACGCTGGTCGCCCTCAACACCGCAGCCCTGCCGGCCCTCGCGCAGGCGGGGCGCGGCGGTCTTGAGCGGGCATTGGTTGGGATTCGCCTGAACGGCAGCGCGAAAAACGTGCTGGCGAAGTACGGCAACCCCAACGAGGTCATCGTCGGCGAGGTCGGGGTCCGCCTGCCTTCCGGCAGCGCGGCGGGCGGTGGCGGCAGCGCGGCGGGCGGTGGCGTTGCTGGTGAGGGAGGGGCTATCGGCGGCGGGGGCAGCGGCTATCCGGGCGGCGGCGGGGGCAGCGGCTACCCTGGCGGTGGGGGCAGTGGCTATCCGGGAGGCGGCGGCAGTGGCAGCGGCTACCCTGGTGGAGGCGGCAGCGGCTATCCGGGCGGCGGGGGCGGCAGCGGCTCCCCCGGCGTCGGCAGAAAGTCGAGTCCTGGCGGCGCATCAGTCGGCGGGGGAGAAGGCGGGTCCTTCGGGGGTTCGTCATCACCCGGTGCGGGATTCGGCGGATTCGGCGGCACGCCAGGCGCGGCGAGCGGAGGAGGCGGTACCGGCGCGTTCGGTCAAACCACCTCGACGCTGTCGCGCCAGCAGGAAGTTACCTGGATTTACAACCGGCAGTACCCGCCTAAGATCGGCAACATCGTCAGCTACGAGTTCCTGATCAGCCCGCGCGGGCAGGTCAGCCAGATTCGCGCCCTGGGCTACAAGGGCGGCAACGTGCGCACCTCGCGCGGCATCGGGCTGGGCGCGACCTACAAGCAGGTCATCGCCAAGTACGGCTACCCCGAACTTCACCAGCAGGTCGGGCCGGTTCTGGTCATGGACTACCGCGCCAAGCGGCACGCCGAGTTCCAGTTGATGAACAACAAGGTGTTCGCCATCACCATCGCCACCATCGAGTAAAACAAAGCGCGGGCGAAAAACGCGAAAGCGCGGGCCGGGGGCAAATCTGCCCCCGGCCCGCTTTTTTCGTGTACCATGCAAAAACATGGAGCCAAGCGAGAAGGAAGAGGTCCGCGCGCGCACCGAGATCGTCGCCCTCGTTTCGGGCTACACGACCCTGCGCCAAACCGGACGAACTTTCAAGGGGCTGTGCCCGTTCCACCAGGAAAAAACGCCCTCGTTCACCGTGGACCCCGAAAAGGGCCGCTGGCACTGCTTCGGGGCCTGCTCGACCGGCGGCGACGTTTTCACCTTTTTGATGCGGGCGGAGGGCCTGACCTTTATCGAGGCCGCCGAACAACTGGCCGAGCGCGCGGGCGTGACACTGACGCAGCGCAGCGGGCGCGGCGGCGTGGACCGCGAGGCTGTCGCCCGCGACAAAAGCGAGCGCGACCGGCTTCTTGCGGCGAACGCGCTTGCCGCCCGTTTTTTTCAAAATGCCTTTGGGCGCGTGCCGATGGCGAAGGACTACGCGCTGGGCCGCAAACTTGCCCACGAGACGCAGCAGGAATGGGCGCTCGGCTGGGCGCCCGGCGGCTTCGGCGAGGACGGGTGGGGGAGCCTCGCCCGTTTTTTGCAAGCCAGCGGAACCCACATGGCCGATGCCGAAAAAGCGGGCCTCGTCTTTTCCTCGCGCAGCGTGGACGGCGCGTGGGTGGACAAATTTTGGGGCCGGCTGATGTTCCCCATTCACGACGTGCAGGAGCGCGTGGTGGCTTTCGGCGGACGGCTGCTCGTGCCGGCCGAAAACGCGCCCAAGTACCTGAACTCACCGGAAACGCCGGTTTTCAGCAAGTCGCGCGTGTTGTTCGGCCTGCATCGCGCGCGCCGGGCGATCCAGGAAACGGATAAAGCCGTGGTCGTCGAGGGCTACCTGGACGTGGTTCAGGCGCACCAGGCCGGCTTTACCAACGTGGTCGCCACGCTCGGCACCAGCCTGACCGAGGAACACGTTCGGCTGCTCCACCGCTACACCAAAAACGTCGTTTTATCGTTCGACGCGGATGAGGCCGGCGTGCGCGCTGCGCTGCGCGCCGCCGCCCTGTTCGACGGAACGGACGAGCGCGCCACGCTGCGCATTCTCGCGCTCCCGCCCGGCGACGACCCTGACTCGCTTCTCGCGCGCGGCGACGTGGCCGCGTTTCGACGCGCGATAGACAAGGCGGTGTCGGTTCCCGAATTCCGGCTGCGCGCTCTTCGCGCGCGCGCCGACCTGTCCTCCGACGAGGGAAAAATGACGTTTTTGCGCGACGCCCTTCCGGTCGTTGCCGAGGTGCGCTCCAGCGTCGAGCGCGACGTGCTTTTGGGACGTCTCGCGCCGTATCATCCGGCCTACGCGAGCGGCGGCGGCCGGGCCGAAGTGTCGTTGCGCGACGACCTGGATGGCTTTCTGGCACGGCGTGCTCCCGCCGGCGGAAAGGAAGGCGGCCGGTTTGGTACTGGCGGCGACGGCCCGATCCCGCTTCGGAACGAGCGCATCCTGCCTTTTCGCCGCGATGACCCGGCACCCTGGTCAGGCGACGTGCCGCCGGAAGAAGGGGATGCGCGCGGCGGCGCGGTCGCGGTCCTCGAACGTCCCCCGGCTGCGTGGCGGGGCGGCAACGCGACCCTGACGGCCGAACAAACGCTGCTTCGCGCTTTGTTGTCGCCGGAATGGCAGCCCGCTGTCCTGAGCGCCGTCCATCCCGAACGATTCACGGACTCGACGAACGCCCGACTCGCGACCGAACTGCTGCGGCTCGCCGAATCGTCCGTGTCGCCGGACGAGGCGATCAACGCGCTTCCCGACCCGGTTCTTGCCGACTACGCGAGCGCCCTACTGCTCGCCGACGGCGGCGAGCCGCTGGGCGAACAGGCAATCAGCGAGGCGAGCGCGTGTCTTGAGCGTCAGGCCGACGCGCGCGCGCTGAACAAAATTCGCGCCGAAACCCGCGATGACGGGGAAGGAATGGGCGCGGGCGACGACGAAATTCTACGTCGCAGTCAAGAGGTCGCCCGCCGGCTGCGCCGTGGCGGCGTCGGCGACGAACCAACGTAAGCGAGCGGGCAGGAGAGATGGCGGCGTGGCTATTTCGCATCCCCTTTTAACTCCTGATGATCTTTCCGCGCCTGCCGGCGGCGACAAGACCGGCACGTCGCCGCCACGCAATGAACTCAGCGTGCTGCGCGAAATTCTGGCAAGTGAAGGTATTCAAGTCATTTCAACCCGCACGAAGAACAGCAGCAGCGCCGGCCCTCCCGCCGCCCCGTCCCCGACCGCGTGGCCGCCGCCGCGCCGCGCCGCCTCAGAAGATCGGCCGTTGATGCTTTCCGAGTTTCCCCCGACCGCCGCGCTCGCGCGCGGTCAGGAAAACGAACTGCTGCTCGCCCCCGCCCGGCACGCAAGCGGCGGCTTGTCTTCCCAGGCGCTCGACGCGACGGTCACGGCGGGCCGGGAAGGGGCCGCTCCGGCGAGCGACCCCGTGACCGGCGAGCGCCTCGACGGCGACGAGCAAAGCGCCTCCGAGGAAGAACCGGCCGGCCCGCCCGACGGGTTGCCGCTCGACGACTCCGTTCGGATGTGGCTGCGCGAGATCGGCAAGGCCCACCTGCTCAACCTGGAACAGGAAGTGCGCCTCGCCAAGCGGGTCGAGCGCGGCGACATGGAAGCCAAACTGATCCTGGTCGAGGCTAACCTGCGCCTGGTCGTTTCCATCGCCAAGCGGTATGCGGGGCGGGGCATGAGTTTTCCCGACCTGATTCAGGAAGGCAACATCGGCCTGATCCGCGCGGTGGAAAAGTTCGATTACCGCAAAGGCTTCAAGTTCAGCACCTACGCGACCTGGTGGATTCGCCAGGCCATCACGCGCGCCATCGCCGACCAGGGCCGCACGATCCGCATTCCGGTTCACATGGTCGAAACGATCAACCGGCTGGTCAAAACATCCGCCAACCTGCTTCAGCAACTGGGCCGCGAACCGACCTTAGACGAACTGGCGCGCGAAATGGGAACCAGCATCGAGCGCGTTTCCGAGATCATCCGCATTGCGCCCGAACCCCTTTCGCTCGAAACCCCGGTCGGCGAGGAAGAAGATTCGCACTTGTGCGACTTCGTGCCCGACGACGAAAACTGCACGCCGGGCGAGCACGCGGACCGCTCGGTCCTGCGCGACCGCATCGAGGAAGTGCTCAGTTTGCTCACCGACCGCGAGCGCGACGTTCTCAAAATGCGCTTCGGCCTGGAAAGCGACGGCTGCCCGCACACCCTGGAAGAGGTCGGCCGCCACTTCCGCGTCACCCGCGAGCGCATCCGGCAGATTGAGGCCAAAGCCCTCAAAAAACTGCGCGCGCCGACCCGTTCGAGCCGCCTGCGCGAATACATTGATTAGAAAGTGAACGCGGGGCCGGGACTATCCCGGCCTCTTTTTCTTTATGCCCAGCGGCAAGGTTCACGACAAGATCACGATTGTTGCCGCCGCCGTCAGCGTGCCGGTCTGGTGGTACTGCTCGGCTGCCCCGCGCGATTTGTCGGCCGGGGCGGTTTTGATCGGTTCGCTGCTGTTTTCCGGCCTGCTGATCTCGCCGGACCTGGACCTGGACTCCTCCATTTACAAACGCTGGGGACCGTTGCGCTGGCTCTGGTGGCCGTACCAGAAGGCCGTGCCGCACCGGTCGTGGGTATCGCACTCACTCCTGTTCGGGCCGTTGCTGCGTACCGCGTATCTGCTCGCCGTCGTCTACGGTGTGCTGCGAATCGGGTTGTGGACCGTGCGCGCCGTTTTCCCCCTCGACCGCAACGCGCTCAGCCGGCAATGGCTCCACGCCTTGCTGCACCTGCCCCGCGAGCATCCGGTCCACTTCTACATGCTCGTGCTCGGCCTGTTTTTGGGCGCGGCCCTGCACTCGTCCGCTGACTACGCCGTGACCGCGTTCAAGCGACGGTTCTGAGGCGCAGGTAAAATAGCAGGCGTGACCTATGCGCAGTTTCTTCTCGTGTTCCTGCTCCCGCCCATCCTCGTGCTCGCGGTTGTTCTGCGGCGGCACGTTCGCCGGCCGCAGGGTATCGCACTCGCTCTGGTGTGCCTGCTCGCGTTCGCGTACACCACGCCGTGGGACAACTACGCGGCCTACAAACGGCTGTGGACGTTTGATTCAAAGTTCGTGCTCGGTCCGCCGTTCTGGTTTGGGTATCTGCCGCTGGAGGAGTATCTTTTTTATTTTGGCGAGGCGGTTCTCGTTTGCCTCGTGATGGTCGGTTTGGGGCGCGGCCGTGCTGTTCGGTAAGTTTTCGTATCTAATTTTGCTGCTCGCGTGGGCGCTGCCGATTATCATCGTTCAATGGATGGTGGCGGGGCGGGCGCTGTGGCGGGAGCGGCGGCGGCTCGCGGCGGGCGTCGCGCTTTGTTCGGCGTATCTGGCCCTTGCCGACCACTTCGCCATCGCGCGTGGCATCTGGCAGATTCCCCCGGCGGGAATTTTGGGGCTGCGTTTCGGGGGGCATTTGCCGCTCGAAGAGGCGCTTTTCTTTTTCTTGACCGTGGTGATGAGCGCGCAGGGCTTCGTGATGATCGCCGCGCACTTCGCCGCCGCAGACCAACGAGGTAAGGCGTGATGCGCGTGCAAACCGGGTTGGAAATTCTGGCGGCGGACAACTTTCGCGTTCTCGCCGGGCGCAAAATCGGGCTGGTGACGAACCCGACCGGCGTTCTGCCCGATCTGCGTTCGACCATCGAGGTTCTGGCGGGCGCGCGGAACGTCCAACTGCGCGCGCTGTTCGGGCCGGAGCACGGCGTCCGGGGCGATGCCGCAGCGGGAAAGTCCGTCAGCGGCGGGCGGGACGCGCAAACGGGCCTGCCGGTTTTTTCTCTCTACGGCCGAACGACGCGCCCGACGCCCGAAATGCTCGCGGGCCTGGACGCGCTCGTGTTCGACATTCAGGACATCGGCTCGCGCTCGTACACGTTTTTGTCCACGCTGGCGAACGTGATGGAGGCGTGCGCGCTGCACAAAATGCCGCTCGTCGTGCTGGACCGGCCGAACCCGCTGGGCTTGCTGCGCGTCGAGGGCAGCCCGCTCGAACCGGGCTTTTCTTCCTTTGTCGGCAAGTGGCCCGTGCCCTACGTTCACGGCATGACGCTGGGCGAACTGGCGAAAATGGCGAACGGGCAGGGCTGGCTGCCCGGCGGCCGGACCTGCCCGCTGACCGTCGTTGCCTGCCGGAACCTGCGGCGGGAAGCGGCGACCTGGAACGCTTTTGGCGGCCTGCCCTGGGTGCCGACCAGCCCGCACGTTCCTAAACCCGAAACGGCCGCGTTTTACGCGCTCACGGGCATCGTTGGGGAGCTGCCCGCGCTTTCCATCGGCGTCGGCTACACGCTGCCCTTTGAACTCGCCGGAGCGCCGGGCATCGGGCCGGTCGCGCTTGCCCGCGAACTGGGCAAACGGAGCCTGTCCGGTTTGCGATTCCGGCCAATGACCTGGACACCGTTTTACGCGGTTCACAAAGGCCGCTCGTGTAGCGGCGTGCAAATTTACCTGGATGACCCGGTTCGCGCGCCGCTCACCCGCCTGAACTTTGAACTGCTCGATGCCGTTCGCCGGCTCGACCCGGCCCGGCCGCTGCTCGTCCCCGGCGCGAGCGCGACGAAGATGTTCGACCTGGTGTGCGGGACCGACAAAATCCGGCGCGCGTTCGCGGGCGGGGCATCCAGCGCGCGGCTGTGGGAAATGTGGAACGCGGGCGGCGACGCCTTTCTGGCCGCGCGCCGCCCGTACCTGATTTATCCGTGAAGGGATTGGTTGACGTGAGAGTTTTTTGGTTTACGGCGCCGGCCGCCGTGCTGTGCCTCCTTTTTGCCGGCTGCCGGGCAACCGCCGCCGCACCACCGCTGTCGCCGCCGCTGTTTTCCGACGACGAGCGCGCGCGCCTTGTGGCGTATTGGAACGCGCCGGGGCGGTACACGATCAGCGCGCCGCCCGAAGCCAGAGAAAGCGGCCCGTGGCAGGTGCGCCTGACGCCCGACGGGTCCGCGTGGCTGCTGGCATACCAGCGGGCGGTGAGCGGGCCGGCCAAACTTCCTCCGACCCTGGACGCGGGCGGCGGCCCGCCGCTCGGCGCGACGGTCGTGGGCACGAACGTCAGCACGGCGGGCTGGGAAACGTGGGTGCAGAGCAAAATCACGCACGACCGCGTTCGCGCCCAAAATGCGGCCGATGCCGCGAACGCGCAGGCGCAGGGACGGTCCGCCCCGGCCGTCGTTTCGCCCCCGCCGCCGCTTGGCCCGATTCCGGCCTCGCTGCTTTTAATTTGCGGCAACCCGCCGCCGTTTGCCGGCGCGGTCACGCCGCTGCGCCACGTCGTTTCCTTCGAGGACGAACCGGGCGCGCTTTACGTTTTCGCCGACAACGTCAAGATGCGCGACCGGTACGCGTATTATCGTTTCGCGCAAGGGACGGTCGCCTACGGACCCGCGCTGCGTGACCTGCCCCCGGCCGAGTTGGATGCTTTGTTCGCCCAGGCCGGCATGACCGCGTCCGAGCAAAAGATCGCCCGCGCGGTCAGCAAACTGGAAGGCGGTTTCGAGACCGTGAACACCTACGACACCGGCTTCATTTCGGTCGGCTTCGTTCAGTTCATCGCCGCCGAAGACGGCAAAGGTTCGCTTTTCATGGTTTTGGCGCGCGAAAAAACCGACCGGCCGGCCGCCTTCGCGGACGATTTTCGCCGGTTCGGCATTGACGTGGACCCCGCGGCAGGCACGCTCGCGGTCGTGGACCCCGGCACGGGAGCGGAAGTGATCGGGCCGGCCGCCGTTCGCGTTTTGATCGCCGACAAGCGCCTGACCGCCGTTTTCCAGCGGGCGGGCCGCAAAAGCGCTGCTTTTCGCGTCGCCCAAGTCCAGGTTGCCAAATCCGGCTACTGGCCCGCCGACGACCCGGTCACGGTTATCGTGGACGGCCGAACCCTGACCGGCAAGGTAAGCGACGTGGTGCGCTCCGAAGCCGGTTTGGCGACCCTGTTCGACCGCAAGATCAACCGGGGGAACATCGCGCCGTTCGCCGACGTGGTCGCGCGCGTCATGGTGAAAAAGGGCTACAAATCTTTGCCGGACGCCGCCCGGTCGGAGCGCGACATCGTCAAGGAAATGAAATACCGCGCGGACTTTTTGGCCGACCGAACGCTGTCACAGCCGAAATAAGCCCTCACCCCCCGTGCAGTGCGCGCGCAAGCAGGACCAGCCCGTCGGCGAGGCGCGGCGTGGGCCGGAAAAGAAGATCGGCGGGGATGCGGTGAACGTTGCCCGTTCGCGCCGCGCGCAGCCGGTCGAGCGGCGGCGGCAGGGTCGCGCGGGTGGTGTCGGTCGCGCCGCCGGCCACAATGTAGTGGTCGGGGTCGGCGGCAAGCAGGGCCTCACGCGAGTATTGCGGATACGGCGACGTGCCCCGAACGACGTTGACGCCGCCCGCACGCGTTATCAGGTCGTCCACGAACGAACCCGGCCCGGCCGCGTACAACGGGGACGCGCTGATCTCGACGAAGACGCGCATTTTCGGCTTCCCCCGAACGCTTTTTTCCACCTGCGCGGCCTTTCGGCGCACGACCGCCGCAACCGACCGGGCGTTGGCCTCGCGGCCCGTGATGCGGCCGAGTTGGAGCAAATGACGCTCCACGTCGTCGAAACCGTCGGACAGTTGGACGAAAAGCGGTGACTTCAGCCGGCTTTCGAGCGTGGCGACGGCGGCCCGGTCAATGGTTGCCGAATCCACGAGAACGAGGTCGGGGGCGAGCGCGCGAACCCGCTCGACGGACGGCTGATAAAAATTCGCCCCGATGCGCGGCAGTTTGCTCACCTGTGGCGGGAAATTGTCCACGGCCGTTACGCCGACCACGCGCGCGCCCGCCCCGATGGCGAACAGGTTTTCGGTCGCGGCCGGCGTCAGCGTCACGATGCGCCGCGCGCCGCTCTTCGCGTCGGCGATGGTCACGGCCCGCCCCAGGTCGTCCTTCACGATCATCGTTTACGCTGCTTTCTCTTCTTCTTCAAGTTCGGCGGCGACTTCGGCCATCAGGACATCGTACTTTTCACGCTCGATGAGTTCGGGCGGGAATTGGCGGACGGCGTGCGGGGGCAGCATTTCGGGGAACGTTTCCGGGTGCAAAATCGTGGCGAGGATTTCGGCTGATTCGGCCAAGCGCGGGCCGGGCCGGTTGAAGTAGGCGTTGCCGTTGGCCGCGTAGCACTCGGCGTTCCGAACGGCGGGCAGGGCAAACCAGGCGTCCAGGCCGGCCGCTTCGGGCAGTACGTAGGCTTCGTCAATCGCGCGGTCCGCGTCGAAGCCGCAGGCGACGAGCACGATGACTTCGGGCGCGAAGGCATGGATGTCGGGCCAGGAAAGCGTTCGGGACGGTTCGCCGGGTATGTCCCACGGGCCGGGCGCGGCGTGGGCGAGCGCAAGTAGTTCGGGGTTCCAGTGGCCGGCCGAAAAAGGCGGGTCGGTCCATTCGAGCAGCAGGGTGCGCGGGCGTTCGAGCGCGGCTGCGGCGCGTTCGCGGACATGGTCCCAGCGGCCTTGAATCTGAGTGGCGAGCGCGGCGGCCTCCGCGTTTTTGCCGGTAGCCGCGCCCACGTCACGAACGCTTTGGAGCACGCCCGCAAGGTTGGTGGGGGCAAGGTCGAGCACGCGAGCCGTTCCGTCAAGCGCGTTTGCGGCGGCCACCACCGCCTTGTGCGTCACGGCGCACACGTCACACAGCCCCTGCGCCAAAACCAGGTCGGGCTTCAGTTCGCGCAGCAGGTCGTTGTCAATGTGGTACAGCGATTCGCCGGATCCGCGTGCTTCGCGTACCCGCTCGTCAATTTCGCGGGCCGACAAAAGCGGCTCATCCTCGCGCGGGTGCGGGGCCGGCAAAACGCTGCCCGTCACGACCGGCAAGCCGTTCACCACGCCCGGCGGAAAGTCGCACTCGTGCGTGACGCCCACGAGTTGATCGCCCAAACCGAGCGCGCAAACAATCTCGGTCGCGGCGGGAAGCAGGGAAACAATTCGCAAAATCGGGGATGTCCTTTGGCGGCGTTGGCGGGCGCGCGCCCACGTTCCGGCGAAATTGTACCATTCGGCTCCGGCCCCAAAAACGGCAAAAACGACGCCGGGCGGGGAGTGTTCCCCGCCCGGCGTTTGCTGCGTTTGCGCGCGCCGTCCGCGGCTACGGGCGACGCGGCTTCACGATGATTGATCCCTCGTACTCGTCCCACGACCACGTGAGCGGTGGCGACGCCTGGGCGCATACTCGCGTGAGCGCCTGGTCGAGCGGCACGTCGTTCAGGTGAACGCTGACACGTTCGTTTTCTTCCACATGCAATTGCAGGTCGCCGCGGATGGCTGCCTGCTCGAACATCCGCTGGAGTACGTCGGCCACCCGTTTATCGGTGGCGTTCACGCTAACGCGGGGGAAGACGGTAGGGCGAGCCAGTTTCGGCGCTCGTGTCACGACGTAAATATCGCCCACGTCGCTCCATTGTAAGCGCGGCGTGGCGGCCCGAGTGATTTGCCACAAAGCGTCCTCCGGAGTTGCGTCTTTGAAAGAAACGCTGACCGTGCCGCGAACATCGCCCGCCAATTTGTACCGGACGCCGGCCTGCGTCAAAAGGTCGTTCAGCACGCGCCGCACGTTCGCTCTCTTCTCGTCGCGCGTGAACAGCGTCGTCATTGGTTTGACCTCGTACACGTTGCCGGTGCGCGTGACGGTGAACTTCACCGTTTGCAGAGTTTTTTTTAAGGCTCGGTCGAATGACGCGGTCTTCAGGTCCACCGTGAGGGGAGTGCGCGGCAGTTCGCCCTGAACCGTGTAAGTGACTCCGGCGGGCTTTGCCTGCTCGAATACCTTTTCAAGGAACTCAGCAAACGTGATCCCCTCTTCCTTGAGTGTGATGGGCGGCGGTTCAGGCGCGCGGTTCGCTGAGGAGGTTTGAGCGGCCCGCGACGGGGCCGGGCTGGAAAATGAGACGAGGAACACGCTCGCGGTCGCCACGAGCAGGGCGGCGAGGGCGACGCAAACACGGACGGGAAGGGATACGGACTTCATCGTTTCGGGTCCTTTCAGGATTTGCTCGACGCGGCGGCCGAGCGAGGAGCGGAACGCGGGCACGACGCCCGCGCCGCCGAGCGGAACGAGGCCGCGCCCTTGACTCGCCGACGACGCTTCGGCGAGGCGCACCAGGCAGTCGGCGTAGGCGCGGCGGCCGTTTCTCACTTCGCTCGCCTGCACGACGACAACGGCGTCACACGCCTCTTCGTTGGCTTCTTCCAGGCGACGCGCGACAAGCCACAGCAAAGGCTGTGGCCAGACCAGGGCGCACACGATGCGCGCGAGCAAGTTCCAGGCGCAGTCGCGGCGGCGCAGGTGGGCGAGTTCGTGCGCGAAGATGGCTCTGCGCGCGTCGGCGTCAAAGTCGTCGCCGAACGCGGCGGGCACGAACAGCACGGGGCGAAAAACGCCCGCGAGAAATGGGCTGCGTACGTGGGCGCTGACGAGCAGCGAGGGCGCGGGCGTGACGCCGGTTTGCGCGGCGGCGCAGGCGGCAAGTTCGCGCCGCAAGTCCGCTTCCGGCGCGCGGCTTTCGGCCCGCACGCGCAGCCGCCGCAGGTGGCTGTGGGCGACAAGGAGCCGGATGAGCAGCGCCAGGGTTCCCACCAGCCAGACGCCGAACACGACTGTTCCGATTGGGGAACCGGCGGGCCGCACGTCCGAGGTTGGGGGCGTTTCCCGAAAGGTGGGGTCGGGTTGCGTCGTCGCGGGTTCGGGCGCAGTGTTGGCGAAGGTTGTTGGGGCGGATGGAACCGGCAGCGGCACGCGCAGCAAAGGGGCCGGTCGAGCGACAACAAGCGCGGCGAGAATTAGCAGGACGCTAAACGCCGAAGCGCACAGCGTCGCCCGGTAAAGCAGCGAGCGCGCGTCCGGCCCGCCGCCGCGCCGACGCAGAACACGGCCCGCGATCAGCGCGCCGCCCGCCAGCAGCGTGGTGGCGAGCAGCAAACTCGCCGCCGTCTCGAACGCCCGTGGCGTCGTCAGCGTCGTCATGGCCGTACCTCCTCTTCCTTTTCCACGTCCGCTTCCTCGATGAGTTGGCGCAAACGGGCGAGTTCGTTGGGCGACACGCGCTCGTGTTTGAGCAGGTGCGCGACCAGACCCGAAATGGAGCCGTCGAACACGCGGGCGAGCAGGTCGCGGGCGACCGTAGTGGTCACGTCGGTTTGCTCGTGAAGCGGTCGGAACACGAACGTGCGCGCGTCGCTCGGCGACGCTTCATGGGTGATCGCGCCCTTCGCCTCCATTTTGCGCAGCAAGGTCTGGATGGTGCTGTGAGCGAGCAGCGCGCGTGCGCCCGCCGTATCGAGGCGGCTGATTTCGTCGGTGATTTGCCGGGCGGTCAGCGGCCCGCGCCGCCACAACGTTTGCATGATTTGTAGCTGCACGCGGCCGAGTCGCGGCGTCGCCATTGTGTTTCACCCCGTTCTTTCGTTTACCAGAGTAGACGATGCGCCAAGTTTACCCAGGTAAACGCGGCTTGTCAAGCGTTTTCGGCCTGCGCTATACTGAGCGCGACATGACGGTCCCGTTAGCGGCAGAAGCAGAGGAAGAAACAGAAGAAACATCTGGGGACGACGCGGCCCGGCCGGGCAAGGCGCGGGCCGAACTCGTCCGGCTCGCCCGCCTGTCGCAGGTGGCCGTGAGCGGCGCGGGCGTCGAGGCCCTTTTGCTGCATTACCTCGAAGAGGCGCGCGCGGCGACCGGGGCGACGCGCGGCTTCGCCGCCCTCGCGTCGAGCGAAACCGGCGGCCTGAAACTGGTGGTCACGGTGGGGGAGGGCTGGACCGATGAGGCGCGCGAGCAACGTCAGGCCCGGCTCGCGGCCCGTACCACGACCGAGCAGTCGGGCACGATCACGGTTCAGGTGGCGACCAGCGGCCAGTCGGTCCGCATTGACGACGTGACAGCCGTGCTGAACGACGGCTACCAGCCGTTTTTTTCCGACGTGCGCTCCGTTCTCGCCGTGCCTATCGTCGAGCCGGGCGAGCGAGTGCGTGGGGTCATCAACCTGGAATCGCTGCGAACGGGCGAGTTCACCAGCGACGAGGAGGCGTTCGTGCGCACCCTCGCCGACCTGCTCGCGCTGCGCCTCGCCATGGACGACCTGCGCGCCCGCGAGACCGCGCTCGTTCAGATCGGCAACAATCTGAGCATCGCCGCCGACGCCGACACGCTGATGAAGCGCGTCGCCGACGTGGCCGCCGAGATTTTGCGCTTCGAGGACTGCTCGATCTTTTTGCTCGACAAGGCGACCCGCCGCGCGATCCTGGTGGCGACGCGCGGCTTGCTCACGCCGCTGGTCGGGCAGGCGAGTTACGCATTGGGGGAAGGACTGACGGGTTGGGTCGCCGAGCACGGTAAGGCGGTCCGGCTGCGCATTCCGCGCGAAGACCCGCGCCACAAAGGACTGTACGAGGAGTTTCCCGCCCACGAAACCGGCGCGTTCCTGGCCGTGCCCATTAAAAGTACGACCGGCGTCGTCGGCGTGCTGCGCGTGCTTCGCCGAAAAACGACCTCGCCCTGGTTTCCCAACGACTTCACACCCGAAGACGAGCAGGTGCTGTCCACGATTGCCTCGCAGGTCGGCGCGGCCATTGATAACGCGCAACTTTTCGCCCGCCTGGTTCAGGCCGAGCGCATGGCCGCGTGGGGCGAAATGTCGGCCGTGAGCAGCCACATGATCGGCAACCGCGTTTTCGCGCTCAGCGGCTCGCTCAACGAACTCGACCACGTTCTGGGCACCGACAGCGCGCCGCCCAATGCTGCGCTGCCGATTGCCGCTCGTGAGCAGTCCGTCGCGCTCGCGCTCGAAATCCGGCTCGGTTTGCGCCGTTTGGAAGAGTTGCTCGCCGAATTCCGCGACTTCGTGCGCGCGACCGCGCTCGCGCCGGTCCCGCTCGACGCGACCGAAATGGTGCGTCAATGCGTGGACGAAACGTTCCCCAAGCGCGGGCCGATCACGCTCGCCACGGACTATACGGGCGACCCGCTGCCCATTTTGGCCGACCCCGTTAAACTCAAGCGCGCGCTCGCCGAGATCATCGAAAACGCCGTTACGTTTCAGGAAACCGGCGGCGCGCTGCGCGTCGAAACGCGCCGTGTGGGTCCGGGCGAAAGCCTGCCGCCCCAATCGTCCCTGTTGCGCAACGCGAACGCGACCTGGGCGCGCATCACGTTCGCGGACCGTGGGCCGGGCATCCACGCGGGCGACAAGACGAAAATCTTCCAGCCCTTTTTCACCTCACGCAACCGGGGCATGGGCCTGGGCCTCGCCATCGTCAAGGGCATCATCGAGGCGCACAAGGGCGACATCATCGAAACCGGCACGCCCGGCGAGGGCGCGCGCTTCGAGGTCTACCTGCCCCTGCGCGCCGCGGAAGAAGCCGATTAAACGCAGAAACGCAAAGGTGTCGCGGAGAGCGCAAAGGGTTAGCGGGTTTTCCAAATTCTCCGCGCCCTCTGCCTATCTTTGCGCCTCTGCGTTTTGACCCAAAAGGACAACGAACGAGACCATGTGCCGAATTTTAGTGGTGGACGACGAGGACGAGGTGCGGGCCGCGCTTGCCCGGCGGCTGGAGCGCGAAGGCTTCCTGGTGGAAACGGCCGGGTCGGAGGCCGAAGGGCTGTCCGCGCTCAAGGAGGCCGAAAAAGCCTTCGACGTGGTGATCACCGACATGAACATGGGCGACCCGTATTCGGGCGTCCACATTCTGGAGGGGGCGGTCGGGCGCGACGTGTTCACCGAGGTGATCGTGCTGACCGCCTACGGAAACGTCGCCAATGCCGTCGAGTGCATGAAGCGCGGCGCGTTCGATTACGTCGAGAAAAACCTGCCCGGCGTGGACGTGTTCGAACTGCTTATCCTGAAGGTCGGGCAGGCGCTGGAGCGGCGGCGTTCTTCCGTGCAAACCGTGCGACGGCTGGAAGACTACCAGAAATCGCACGGGTAAAGGCGGCCCGCGCTCTCGCGCTCGGTCAGTCGAGCGGCTGGATTTCGGTAACTTTGTCCAGACGCAGTTCGTCGGTGGGGGTGACGAGATACGCGCCGTACATGGGGACGAAGCGCGTGGCTTCGATCAAGCCGACGCTTTCCATCTCGTTACCGCTCCGATCCGTCCAGCGAATCGCGCAGCGTTTTCCGACAAAGGGCCGGGCCTGGGAAATGCTCATGAGGGTGTTCTCCTGAAAAAAGGTTGGACGCCGGCTTCCGGGCCTCGCCCGCCGGCACTTTCCAGGTCGGTTGGCGTGATTTTTTCCTGCACCGGACAAAGTACCGGAAATAAGGCGGGCGGACTGTGACCGTTTGCGTCTCTACGGGCAGCGGGTAAACGATATCAACCAAACCTCGACGTATTTTTTCGCAAACGGAGACTGAACCATGACCCCCTTGACACCTTCCGAACGGGACCGGCGCGCGGCCCAGAATGCGCGCATAGATCAGGCTGTGGCCGAAGACGTGGCCGACGGCATGGCGACCAAAGCCGCCGTCGCCGAGGACGTGGCGGTCGGCATGGCCGCCACGGCGGACGCGGAGCGCGAGCGCGCGAACGCCTATGCCGCCGCGAACGCGCGTGAGCGTTCCGTGCTACGCGAAACGGCCCGCGAGCGCGACACGGCCGTGGTGGACAGCGCGATTTCGCAAAACGTCGCGCGCAACTCCTCGTTCGCCTTCTGGCTGCTGCTCGGCTCGGTCGCCGCCGCTCTGCTGGTGGGCGCGATCTGGTTCGCCGCGCGCCGCCCCGAACCGGCGACGAATACCGTGGTCATTAACCGGCAGCCGGCGACCGCGCCGGTTGTGGCTCCCGCCCGCCCCGCCGTTCAGACGCCCGCCGTCGTGACCGTTCCCGTGCCGGTTCCGGCGCCCGCGCCCGCCCCTGCGGTCGTCGAGCGGCGCGTGCCGGTTCCGGTCGTCGTGCCGGTCGAGCGGCCCGCTCCGGCCGCGCCGGCTCCCGCGCCGCCGCGCGGCCAGACCGTCATCATCGAAACGCCGCCCGCGCCGGCCTCCGGCGAGGCGAACGGCACAGCCGCGCCTGCGTCCAGCGGCGGCGGGGAAACCTCCCCGCCCTCTTCAGGCGGCGGCCAGTAAGTCCCCCGCGCCCGCGCGCTCCCCGACGAGCGCGGGAGAACACGAAAACGGTTCCGGTGGATTCGCCGGAACCGTTTTCGTGTTTTTGTCGCCGCGCGTGCGTGGTTTGCCGCTTCCCTTCCAAGGTGATAAAATCCATTCCCGCCCGATAAAGGGGCCGGTCCCCCGTGGCAACGCTGCCCCGCGCGCGCGCGCCTTTTCTCGGTCCCCGTTTTTCGCCGCACCTTTCGCCTCACGGACGAGGCAACGACGACCTTTCAGGAGCGCAGTGGGTTCATGGAGGAGACGATCCTGTCCCAGCAGCCGACGGCAAACGCCGCCCGCCCCGGCTTGTACGATCCGGGCTTCGAGCACGACGCCTGCGGCGTCGGCTTCGTTGCCCACGTCAAGGGCCGCAGGTCGCATGAGATCGTGCGCATGGGCCTCGAAATCCTGGATAACCTCGTCCACCGGGGCGCGTGCGGCTGCGACCCGGAAACCGGTGACGGGGCAGGCATCCTCCTCCAGATTCCCGACGCCTTTTTGCGGCGCGAAACCGCGAAAAACGGCATCGTTCTGCCCGAACCGGATCACTACGGTGTCGGCATGGTCTTTTTGCCCCGCGACCCGGACGCGCGCGGCCGGTGCAAGCAGATCATCGAGCAAAGCGTGCGGCGCGAAGGGCAGCGATTTTTAGGCTGGCGTGACGTGCCCACCGACAGCGCGCAGATCGGCACGCAGGCGCGTGCGGTCGAGCCGACGATCCGCCAATTCTTCGTCGGGCGGCGCGGCGGCGCAGGCGACACGGGCCAATTCGAGCGCACGCTGTACGTCATCCGCAAGGTCATCGAGCGTGAGGTAGGCCAGGCGGCCGGCATACCGGACTCGTCCGCGTTTTACATCCCCAGCCTGAGCGCGCGCACGATCATCTACAAGGGCCTGCTGCTGCCGCACCAGATGCGGGCGTATTACAACGACCTGGTGGACGAATCCGTTGTGAGCGGCCTTGCCCTGGTTCATCAGCGGTTTTCCACCAACACGTTCCCGTCCTGGCCGCTCGCGCACCCGTACCGCTACATCGCCCACAACGGCGAAATCAACACGCTGCGCGGCAACCGCAACTGGATGCGCGCCCGCGAGGCCGGTCTGACCAGCGAACTGCTGGGCGACGACCTGCCCAAGTTGTATCCCCTGGTGGACATGAAGGGATCGGACTCGGCCACGCTCGACAACGCGCTAGAACTGCTGGTCGCCGGGGGCCGCAGCCTCGCGCACGCGATGATGATCCTTATCCCCGAAGCGTGGGCGAACAACGATTTGATGGACCCGCACCTGCGCGCGTTTTACGAGTACTACGCCTGCCTGATGGAGCCGTGGGACGGCCCGGCCGCCGTTGCCTTTACCGACGGGCGGCAGATCGGGGCGGTCCTGGACCGCAACGGTCTGCGCCCCGCCCGCTACGTCCGCACGAACGACGACCTGGTCGTGATGGCATCCGAATCCGGCGTGATTGACTTCGCGCCGGAGCGCGTTTTGGAGCGCGGACGGCTTCAGCCCGGCAGGATTTTCCTCGTCGACACCGAAGCGGGCCGCATCCTGCCCGACCACGAGGTCAAGAGCGCGATCGTTCGCCAGCACCCCTACGCCGATTGGCTGAAGCAGAACCGGCTCGACCTGTCGCAGTTGCCCGACGCGGCCACGCCCCACGAGACCGACCACGACACCATCCTGACGCGCCAGCAGGCTTTCGGCTACACGGCCGAGGATTTGCGCATCCTGCTCGGCCCGATGGCGCTCGCGGGCGAGGAACCCATCGGTTCGATGGGCACGGACACGCCGCTCGCGGTTCTTTCGCATCTGCCCCAGCCGCTGTACACCTACTTCAAGCAGCTCTTCGCCCAGGTCACGAACCCGCCGATTGACCCGATCCGCGAGTCGCTCGTGATGAGCCTGGTGAACTTCATCGGCCGCAACGGTTCGCTTTTGGAAGACCTGCCCGAAAACAGCCGGCAGATCAAACTGAACTCGCCGATTTTGTCCAACGCCGACCTGGAAAAACTGCGCGGCCTGCAAGGGGAATGGTTCGACTTCAAGGCCGTCACGCTGCCCACGCTGTTTCGCGTGGACCGCCCGACGGGGAGCCTGGCGCGCGCCGTCGAGCGGCTGTGCCGCAAGGCGAGCGAGGCGGTTGAGGCAGGCTACGCCGTAATCGTGCTGTCGGACCGGCGCGTGGATGAGGAGTTCGCGCCCATTCCGGCCCTGCTCGCCGTGTCCGCCGTCCACCACCACCTGATTCGTGAGGGGACGCGAACCTGCGTCGCGCTCGTGCTCGAAACCGGCGAGGCGCGCGAGGTGCATCACTTCGCGTGTTTGCTGGGCTACGGCGCGAGCGCGATTAACCCGTACCTTGCGTTCGAGACTCTGGACGACCTGCTCGCCCAGGACGTGTTGCCGCGAGACAAACTAACGCCGGCAAAAGCGCACGCTAACTTCATCAAAAGCGTTGACAAGGGTCTGCTCAAGGTGATGAGCAAGATGGGTATCTCGACGCTCCAGTCGTATCGGGGCGCCCAGATTTTCGAGGCGGTCGGCCTTCGTTCCGACCTGGTGGACCATTATTTCACCGGCACGCCTACCCAAATCGAGGGTGTCGGCCTGGACGAAATCGAGCGCGAATGCCGCGCGCTGCATGAGGCCGCGTTCCCGCACGTCAAGGTGTCGGGCAGCCTGGAACTCGAACCGGGCGGCCAGTACCAATGGCGTCGTTTCGGCGAGTACCACGCGTTCAACCCGGATTCGGTCGCCAAACTTCAGCACGCGGTTCGGGGCGGCGGCCTAAAAACGTTCCAGGAGTTTTCCGCGCTCATCAACGCCCACGCCGAGCGCGCGGCGACCCTGCGCGGCCTGATGAAGTTCAAGCCGGCTGGTGCGCCCGTTCTCCTTGAGGAAGTCGAGCCGGCCCTGGAGATCGTCAAGCGGTTCGCAACCGGCGCGATGAGCCTCGGCTCGATTTCGCGCGAAGCCCACGAAACGCTCGCCATCGCCATGAACCAGATCGGCGGCCGGTCCAACACAGGCGAGGGCGGCGAGGATGCCGCCCGCTTCCAGCCCGACGCGAACGGCGACCGCCGCCGCTCCGCGATCAAGCAGGTAGCCAGCGCGCGCTTCGGCGTCACCACCCATTACCTGGTAAACGCGGACGAGCTGCAAATCAAGATGGCGCAGGGCGCCAAGCCCGGCGAGGGCGGGCAACTTCCCGGCCATAAGGTGGACGAGTACATCGGCCGCATCCGCCACTCGACGCCCGGCGTCACGCTCATCTCGCCGCCGCCCCACCACGACATTTACAGCATCGAGGATTTGGCGCAACTCATCTTCGATCTGAAGAACGCCAACCCGGCCGCGCGCATCTCGGTCAAACTGGTTTCCGAGGTCGGGGTGGGGACGGTCGCAGCGGGCGTGGCGAAGGCGCACGCGGATTTGGTCGTCATTGCCGGTTATGAAGGCGGTACGGGCGCGAGTCCCTTGTCGTCCATCAAGCACGCGGGCGTGCCGTGGGAACTGGGCCTCGCCGAAACGCAGCAGGTGCTGGTCAAAAACAACCTGCGCGGCCGAATTCGGGTGCAGACGGACGGACAGTTAAAAACCGGCCGCGACGTGGTCGTGGCCGCCCTGCTCGGCGCGGAGGAGTTCGGCTTTTCGTCCGCTCCCCTCGTCGCGCAAGGGTGCATCATGATGCGCGTGTGCCACCTGAACACCTGCCCGGTCGGCATCGCCACGCAGGACCCCGTTCTTCGAGCGAAATTCGCCGGGCAGCCCGAACACGTCGTCAACTACTTCTTTTTCGTCGCCGAGGAAGTCCGGCAACTCATGGCGGAACTGGGCTTCCGCCGCTTCGAGGACATGGTCGGCCGGACCGAATTTTTAGACGTGGACGACGCGGTTCGCCATTGGAAGGCGCGCGGCATTGACCTGAGCCGCCTGCTGTACCGCGACCCGGCGAGCGCCGGCGTGCCGATCCGCCAGGTCGAAAAACAGGATCACGGTCTGGACGGCGCGCTCGATTATCACCTGATTGACCGCGCTAAGCCCGCGCTCGAAGAAGGCCGCCCGGTCCGCTTCGCGCTCGACATCCACAACAACAACCGCACGGCCGGCACCATGCTGTCGGGCGAGATCGCCAAACGCTGGGGCCGCGACGGCCTGCGCCCGGACACAATCCAGATTGACTTTCGGGGCACGGCCGGCCAGAGTTTCGGCGCGTTCCTCGCGCCCGGCCTTTCCCTCACCCTGGACGGCGACGCGAACGATTATCTGGGCAAAGGCATGAGCGGCGGCCGGATCGTCGTGCGCCCGCCGCAGGGAACGACCTTCGACCCGGCCGAAAACGTCATTGCCGGCAACACGCTTCTTTACGGCGCGACCGGCGGCGAGGCGTTCTTGTCCGGCAAGGCCGGCGAGCGTTTCGCGGTCCGAAACAGTGGCGCGCGCGCCGTCGTCGAGGGTGTCGGCGATCACGGCTGCGAGTACATGACTGGCGGAACCGTGGTCGTGCTGGGCCGCACGGGGCGCAACTTCGCCGCCGGCATGAGCGGCGGTGTGGCCTTCGTCTACGACGCAGATAACACGTTTGCCGAGCGCACGAACCGCGACGGCGTGCTGCTCGAAGCCGTCGAGCACCCTGGCGACGTGCAAACCCTGCGCGAGATGATTGAGGCGCACGCCCGCCATACCAGCAGCGCGCGCGCCCAGAATATTCTTGGCGACTGGGAAACGATGCTGCCACGCTTCGTCAAGGTCATCTCCGTCGAGTACAAGAAACTCCTCGAAACCCGGCTCGCCGCGTCCGAAAAGGAGTTTCGCGTCAAAAACGACCTTCAGCAACAGCCCGACCCGGAACTGGTGGATTAGGCCGCTTTCACAGGAACCAAGCACGAGTTATGGGAGACAGCAAAGCCTTTATTACGCTTCAGCGCGAGATGCCCAAGCGCCGGCCCGTTCACGAGCGGGTGGGGGACTGGAACGAGATTTATCTGCCGTTCGAGGAGCCGAAACTGCGCGCGCAGGCCTCGCGGTGCATGGACTGCGGCATCCCGTTCTGCCATTCCGGCTGCCCGCTCGGCAACCTGATCCCCGACTGGAACGATCTGGCCTACCGCAATCGATGGAAGGAGGCGCTGGCCGAACTGCACGCGACCAACAACTTCCCCGAATTTACCGGCCGCTTGTGCCCCGCGCCGTGCGAGGGCGCGTGCGTTCTGGGCATCAACGCCGACCCGGTCACGATCAAGGTGATCGAGCAGAGCATCATTGACAAGGGGTTTGAGGAAGGCTGGGTCGTTGCCGAGCCGCCTACGACGCGCACGGGCAAAACCGTCGCGGTCGTCGGCAGCGGCCCGGCGGGTCTTGCCGCCGCGCAGCAACTCAACCGGGCGGGGCACACGGTCACGGTCTTCGAGCGCGACGACAAAATCGGCGGCCTGCTGCGCTACGGCATCCCCGACTTCAAGATGGAAAAATGGGTGATTGATCGCCGCCTGAATTTGATGGAAGAGGAAGGCGTCATCTTCCGGCCCGGCGTCAACGTCGGCGTGGACGTGACGGCGGCTGATCTGAAAAGGCAGTTTGACGCGGTCGTGCTGACGGGCGGAGCGACCAAGCCGCGCGACTTACCCGTGCCCGGCCGCGAACTCGAAGGCATCGCGCTTGCGATGGAGTATCTGCCCCAGCAAAACAAGCGCGTGGCCGGCGGTGTGGCCGGCGGCGTGCCCGACTGGCGCCGTTACATTTCCGCGAAGAACAAGCGCGTCGTCATTCTGGGCGGCGGCGACACGGGCGCGGACTGCTTGGGAACCGCCCATCGGCAGGGCGCGCGCGAGGTGCTTCAATTTGAACTGATGGGCCGCCCGCCCGAAACGCGTTCGGAAAACAACCCGTGGCCGACGTTCCCGATGGTGCTGCGCACGTCAAGCGCGCACGAGGAGGGCGGTGTGCGCGACTACGGCGTAAGCACGACCCACTTTTCCGGCGTGGACGGCAAGGTAACGAAACTGCATGCCGCCCGCGTCGAGTCCGTTCTTGGTGAGGACGGCCGACCCGAACTTGCGCCCGTGCCCGGCAGCGAGTTCGAGGTCGAATGCGATCTCGTTTTGCTTGCGATGGGCTTCGTCCACCCGCAGCACGAGGGACTTTTGACCGACCTGGGCGTCGAACTCAACACGCGCGGCAACGTCGCCACCGATGCGGACTACCAGACGACCGTGCCCGGCATCTTCGCGGCCGGCGACATGCGGAGAGGCCAGAGTCTGATTGTGTGGGCCATCGCCGAGGGCCGCGAAGCCGCGCACGGCGTGGACAAGTACCTGATGGGCACCTCGCGCCTGCCGCTCACCGCCTACAAGTAAACGCCCAGGCTTTGTACGCGCAACGCCGCGTTCGCTCCACCCCGTACAATAAAGGGAGTGGGACGAGCGCGGCTTTTCTTTTGCTTGCCGTGCGTCGTTCCTGCCGTGGAAAGGCACAATCCTTTGCTGAAACTTGCGCGCGCGCACCCCGCCGCGACCGTAACGCTGCTTGTTCTCGCGCTGCTCGCCTTCGGGACGAACCTGGCGACGTTGTACACCGACTGGCTGTGGTTCGGCGAGGTCGGGCAGCGGGCCGTGTTCGCCAAAATCGCGTGGACCCGTTTGGGCCTGTTCGTCGTCTTCGGCGGCCTCGCGTTCGCGTTTGCGCTTGCTAATTTGCGGCTCGCCGAACGCTTCGCCCCGGACGGCGCGGCTTCCGCAAACAGTCGCGCGAACCCGCGCGACGTGTTTGTTTTCGACCGCGACGGGCGGCCGGTGTCCTCGCCGAATAATGCCGGCGGCCGTAATCCGCTCGCGGAAATGCTCGCGCCGGGCCTGCGAAAGATCGTGCGGGCCGTGCTGGGTCTGGCCGCGTTCGCGCTCGCCCTCATCGCCGGACTGACCGCGCAGGGGCAGTGGGACCCGTTCTTGCGCTGGGTGAACGCTTCGCCGTTTGCAACGCGCGACCCGCTCTTCGGACGCGACATCGGCTTTTACGTCTTCCGGCTGCCCTTTTTGCAGTTCGCGCAAAACTGGCTGCTGGTCGTGCTGCTCGCCGTGTTCGCGGGCGTCGCCGGTCTATACGTGTTCCAAAAGGGGATTGACACGGCGACCGGCCGCACGTTCGTCGCGCCGCACGTCCGCGCGCACCTGTCCGGGCTTGCCGCGCTCGCCCTGCTCACGCAGGCGTGGGGCGGCTGGCTGGGCCGCTTCGATCTTCTCACCGCAGGCGGCAAAGCGTTCACCGGCGCGGGCTACGCCGACGTGTACGTGCGCCTGCCGCTGAGAAACGTTCTCGTGGTCGTGACGGTTTTGGGCGCGCTTGCCCTGGCCGTTAACGTGTGGCGGCGCGCGGTTCGGCTGCCGCTCGTCGCGCTCGGTTTGTGGCTCGCGGCCTCGATATTTGGCGCGATCATTCCCGGCATGGTTCAGGCGACGAAGGTGAAGCCGAACGAGGCGAGCCTCGAAGCGCCCTTCATCGCCCGCGCGATCACGGCCACGCGGCTAGCCTTTCAACTCGACAAAGTTCGCGTCGAGGAGTTCCCGGCCGAGGCGAACCTGAACCGCGCCGACCTGGCGCGCAACGCGGCCACGCTGCGCAACGTGCGACTGTGGGACTACGAACCGCTTCTGGAAACCTACCCGCAGCAGCAAGGGCAGCGGCAATACTATGCCTTTCCCGACGTGGACGTGGACCGCTACCGGCTGAACAATGATTACCGGCAGGTTTGGCTCGCCCCACGCGAGATTAACCCGGCCGGCTTGGACGCACGGGCGCAAACCTGGCCCAACGAACATCTGCGCTACACGCATGGCTACGGCCTGGTGATGAGTCCCGTGAACGCCATTTCGAGCGAGGGGCTGCCCGAATTTTTCCTCAAAAACATCCCCGTGGAAAGCACGGTTCCGGGCCTGACGGCCGGCGAGCCGCGCGTCTACTTCGGGCAGGCGGCGCAGCGCGGCTCGTACGTGGTCGTGAAAACGCGCCAACCGGAGTTTGATTATCCTTCGACGGCGACGGGCGCGGACCGCAGCAACGTGTACGACGGAACGGGCGGCGTGCCGCTTTCCCCGCTCGCCAAACTTGCCTTTGCCTGGCGCTTCCGCGACACCAACCTGCTGCTGTCCGGCGCGATCACGAACCAATCGCGCCTGTTGTTCGGGCGGCGCGTGCCCGACCGCATCCAGCGCGTCGCCCCGTTTCTGCGCCTTGACGCCGACCCGTACCCGGTTCTGACCGAAGGCCGCCTCGTCTGGGTTCAGGACGCCTACACGTCCACCGACGCCTATCCCTACGCGGCCCGGCAGGAAAGCGGCGACGGCGACGCCCTGAACTACTTGCGCAACAGCGTCAAGGCGATTGTGGACGCCTACGACGGCACGGTCACGCTGTACGCCGCCGACCCGTCCGACCCGATCCTGGCGACCTACAAGCGTGTTTTCCCGAACCTGGTCAAGGACATGGCCGCAATGCCGCCCGGCCTGCGCGCCCACCTGCGCTACCCCGAAGACCTGCTGCGCGTCCAGCGGCGCGTTTTGGCCGACTACCACGTCACCGAGCCGGGCCGCTTTTACGCGCGCGAAGACTCGTGGGAAATCGCCCAGGAGCAGCGCGACGTGGAAACCGGCGCTGGCGGGGGCACGCAGTCCGCCGACGTGTCGCCCTACTACGTCATCATGCGGCTGCCCGGCCAAAGCGACGAGGAGTTTTTGTTACTTTCGCCCTTCACGCCGCGCAACAAGGGCATCCTGAGCGCGCTGCTCGCCGCCCGCTGCGACGGCGACAAGTTAGGCGAACTGATCCTTTACCGCTTTCCGACCACGCGAACCGTTTATGGGCCGGAACAGATTGGCTTGCGGGTACGCCAGGACAGCCAGATCAGCCAGAACCTGAGTTTGTGGAACCAGCAAGGCAGCCGCGTCTTATTTGGCAACCTGCTCGTCGTGCCCATCGAGCGCAGCCTGCTGTACGTTCAGCCGCTGTACCTCAAGGCGCAAACCGGTCAGGATTCCGACCCGGCCGCCACCGCCGCCGGACCGCGCGGCGGCAGCATCCCCGAACTCAAGCGCGTGATCGTCGCCTTTGAGAACCGGATCGCCATGGAGCCGACCCTCGACGCCGCGCTCGCCCGCCTGTTCAGTAAGGACGTGGATGCAGCCCCTCGGCAAATTGGCAATGAAGGCGCGAAACCTTCCGCCGCCGCGTCCGTTAACCCGCTGGTGGAGCAGGCAAACGCGCAGTACGCGCGGGCGCGAACGGCCTTACGTAACGGTGACTTTGCCGCCTACGGCCGCGAGATCAACGCGCTCGGCACGACGCTGGAGCGGCTTCGCGGCGGCGGGGCAGCGACAAAGCGGCCGGGAGGGAAGTAAGAAATGAAGCCTACCTCGAAAATCGCGCTCGTGGTCGCAAGCGTGCTGCTCACCGTCGCGGCCCTGCTCGTAATCGTGAACACGCGGCCCCGGCCTGATCGTGACACGCTCATCAAGTCTTCGCTTGCTGAAGTCGAGCAGGCGGCCAAGGCGCGCAGCGTCGGCGGCGTCATGCAGTACGTGTCGAGCGACTACAAAGATGCGAGCAACCTGAACAAGGACCGCCTGACGCTGATCCTCGCCCGCTCCTACCGCATGGCGCGCGGCACGCGCTACAACGTTCACGTCAACGTTTTGAAGGTCGTGCCGGACGCCCACGACCCTAAAAACGCGGCCCTGATTTTCGCCGCCGTTTCCGTTTTGGACCCCGCATCGGGCCAGGAATTATATGGCAGCGGGGGCCAGCCCCTCACGCTCCAGATGCGGCGCGAGCCGGGCCGCCGCTACCTCGTGCTCCCCGAAGACCATTGGCGGATCGTATCGGTCGTGAACATGCCGCCACTGCCCGGCCTTTTGGACGACGAGAACGGCAGTGGGGGAGGCGGCGGCCTGGGCGCTCTGCTGGGCCTGTGACGCAAAAAAGCCGGCCGCCTCGTTCGTGAGGCGGCCGGCTTTTTTACTTTTGCGTGCGCGGGACGGCTACTTTTCGGCGACGGGTTCTTCCGCCTCGTCCGCCTCGTCCGCCTCGGCTTCCTCGCCCAGATCGAGGTCTTCGACATCCGCCTCCGGGTCAAGCGCGGCTTCGGGATCATCGGCGGCAGCGGGCGTGGCGGCAACCACCGCCGCACCGCTCGAAGCGAACGTTACGGGCGCGGTGGCGAGGCGCGGCGACTTTTGCCGGCAGGCGTCGCAGGTAAAGTTGACGCGCACCTGCGCGTACCAGTTGGGGATGGCCGAGATCGGCTTGTTGCACTCGGAGCAGCGGACCTCCTCGACCTGTTTTTCGTCGGGGTCCACGGCGAGATTCGCGGCAGCGGTAGGCATAATCGTTATTTCTCTGTTTTTATCTATCCGTGTCGGCGGCGGCGGCGGCCCCGGCCACGCGGGCGCGGTTCGCCGCCGAGGGCGGGTTCTCGTCCGGGTCGTCCAATTCCTCGCGCACGGTCGCGGGCGGCAGCAACCCGTTGACCAGCATGAGCGCGCCCGCGATCAGGTACAAAATCCACTCGCGCCCTGAGGACGCGCGGCCGGGATCAAACACCATGTGCCCCCCCGACAGCGCCCCGATGGCCCCGATGGCGATCAGAATACAAGCCAGAATGGTAAATGAGTTCAGCCAGCGAGAGGACATTTCGCGCGCGCACCTGCTTCGTAAACGCTATGAATCGGGGCGTTGCCGCGCCCGTTCAGCGGCTCATTTTATCACGCGCCCGCTTCTCACGCGAGCGTGTGCCGGCGCACGACAGGGCGAGCGCATCTAAATAGGGGTTTGTGGTCGGGCTATGTGGTGGGGCTATGCTGTGGTGGGACTATGCTGATAGTATGTCTACGCTCCCTTCCCAAGCGCCCCTCGAATCGAGCCGTCCTGTCTGCCTGGCGTTGCGCGACGTGACCATGCCCCGAATCTACAGACGGTGAGTTAAGCGGTCCCGATTGGCCCCATAATCAGGGGCAGGAGCAGGGACCATGACAACGGCAACACAGGCAGCAACGACGGCGACCGAACGCCGACAGT
>JAABUN010000315.1_pt1 | contig 126496 bp, 110 predicted proteins | sample 5559311 | NCBI WGS metagenome assembly JAABUN01 (sample SAMN10711877, study PRJNA513370) | rock metagenome | isolation source: Antarctica rocks | place: Antarctica: Victoria Land, Siegfried Peak sud | reverse complement strand
TCGAGGGAAACATAAAAATTATGAGAGGACATGGAAGTTAGTTTCGGCAATTGTCAATTTGAAACTTTCTACTGGTCATCTCAAATATGCTTCCCCTTAAATTTATTTAGGAAAGATGTCTAATAAAGAACTCGAAGCGTTTTCTTATTCGGTTTCTCACGATTTGCGCGCGCCGCTGCGGGCGATTGACGGATTCAGCCGCGCGCTGCTCGAAGATTATTCTGAACAAATTGATGAAACGGGACAAAATTATCTGAATCGCGTGTGCGCGGCAAGCGCGCATATGGCGCAGCTAATTGAAGATTTGCTGAATCTCTCGCGTCTTTCGCGCAGTGAAATACGTTCTCAAACGGTCAATTTAAGCAATTGCGCCCGCGAGATTGCCGCAAATTTACAGGAAGGCGAACCGGAACGAGCGGTAAAATTCAAAATCGAAGACGGCGTAACCGCGACGGGCGACGAAAGACTGCTGCGTATCGCGCTGCAAAATCTTTTCGACAATGCCTGGAAATTTACTTCTAAAAAAGCGAATGCGGAAATCTCTTTCGGGCAAATCCGAGACGGCGAAAAAACCGAATATTTCGTGCGCGACGACGGCGCGGGTTTCGATATGGCTTACGCCGATAAATTATTCGGCGTCTTTCAACGGCTGCACACGACAAAAGAATTTGAAGGAACCGGAATCGGGCTTGTTACCGTTCAGCGAATCATTCATCGTCACGGCGGCTCGATTCGCGCCGAAGCCAAAGTCGGCGAAGGCGCGGCTTTTTATTTCACGCTGTAAATCGAGGAAAAATTATATGGAAACGAAATTGATTTTACTCATCGAAGACAACGCGGACGACGAATTGCTGATGCTGAGAGCATTGAAAAAAAATCACATTTTGAATCGTGTAATCGTCGCCCGCGACGGCGTCGAAGCGCTCGATTATCTTTTTTCAACCGGCGATTTTGAAGGAAAAGACGCGCAACCGCTTCCGCAATTGATACTGCTCGATTTGAAACTGCCCAAACTTAACGGTCTCGAAGTATTAAAACGAATGCGCGCCGACCGGCGCACCAAATACATTCCCGTCGTCGTTTTGACTTCTTCGACCGAAGAACAGGACATCATCAGCAGTTACGATTTGGGCGCGAACGGTTTTGTCCAGAAACCGATGGATTTTAACGAGTTTGTCGAAGTGGCGCACCGGCTCGGCGTCTATTGGCTGGGCGTCAATCGCGCGGTTTATCCGAAATAATTATGAAACTCCTTAAAGCACTGCTGGTCGAAGATTCAAACGATGACGTGGCACTGCTGCTGCGCCATTTATTTAATGAAGGATTTGAAGTTCAGTCCGCAGTCGTTCAGACGGCGGCGGATATGAAAGCCGCGCTCGCCGAACAAAGCTGGGATATTATCCTTTCCGATTATGTAATGCCGAGCTTTACCGGCTTGGACGCGCTGGCGATTTTGAAAGAAAGCGGTGTCGATATTCCGATTATTATTATATCGGGAACCATCGGCGAAGACATTGCGGTCGAAGCTATGTTAGTCGGAGTTAACGACTATCTGCTGAAAGATAATCTCACACGCCTCGCGCCCGCCATTGAGCGCGAAATAGAAAATGCGTCGAGTCGGCGCGCGCAGCAGCAGGCGGAAGAAACTCTCCGCCGGAGCGAAGCCAGCCTTGCCAATGCACAGCGAATCGCACACATCGGAAACTTCGATTGGGACATTCAACACAAACAAATCTTCTGGTCGGACGAAGTTTACAGAATATTAAATCTGCCGAAAGGAACGATAGAAGGCAGCCCCGAACTCGTTTATAAATACATTCACCCGGACGACATAAACTTAACGCGAGCAGTTACGGCTGCCGCTTTGTCGAAAGCCGCTCCGTATGAAATGGAGATTCGCGTTGTTCGTCCCGGCGGGGAAGAAAGAACTGTCCATTTAATCGGCGAATTAAAGTTCGACAAATCAGGCGAGCCGCTACGATTGACCGCCACTGTGCAGGACATCACCGAGCGAAAAACCTCTGAAGCCGAAATGCTCCTGATGAAGCGCGCCTTCGACTCGATTACGGAAGGCGTTTTAATATGCGATGCAAAAAAGCCCGATAACCCGACTATTTATACGAACGCCGCTTTTGAAAATTTAACCGGATATGCTTTCGAGGAAATCGAAGGTCGAAACTGCCGCATTTTACAGGGCGCGGAAACGAACCGCCGGACTGTCGATAAAATTAGAGAAGCACTCAAAAAGAGCAAACCGTTTCACGGCGAAATACTCAATTACCGTAAAAACGGCACGTCGTTTTGGAACGCGTTGAGTATTTCGCCGGTATTTAATAACTCGGGGAATTTGACGCATTTTGTCGGAGTTCAGCAGGACGTGTCCGAACGCAAGCGGATTGAAACGGCTTTAGAGGAAGCGTCGCGCCGGGAACGGTCGATGATTGAAAACGCGCTCGACGTTATTTGTTCGGTAAACGCCAATGGAGAATTCGTTTTCGTCAGTCCGGCGTGCCTTAAAATTTGGGGTTATTCCGCCGAAGAGATGACAGGTCGGCGATACACCGAATTTGTTGCACGCGAAGATGCTGCCAAAACTAACGAAGAAGGGCTGAATGTAATGTCCGGTCAGGCAACCATAAACTTCGAGAATCGCTACCGCCATAAAAACGGTTCATTGGTCGAGATGCGGTGGTCTGCGTTGTGGTCAGAGCAGGAGCAATTGATGTTCTGCGTGGCGCACGACATTACCGAGAGCAGGCGGGCGGAAGAAAAACTACGCCAAAGCGAAACTAATCTGGCGGCGGCGCAGCGCATTACACATCTCGGAAGCTGGGAAGTTCAATTGTCTGATTTGCGGCGGATAAATAATAATAAAGTGGTTTGGTCGGATGAAGTTTACCGGATTTTCGGCTATCAACCCGAACAAATCGAGGTTTCAATCAATCGTTATTTCGATTCGATTCACCCGGACGACCGAAAGTATAGCCGGCGGGCATTCGTCGAACTGATTACTGGGAAAAAAGATTTAAATATCGAATTTCGCGTTATTCTGCCGAACGGCGGCGAGCGCATCCTGCACGGTTTAGCCGAAGTAGTCTATGACCGGCAAACGAACGAGCCGCAAAAGATTATCGGAACGGTGCAGGACATCACCGACCGCAAAATCGCCGAAGAAGCCCTCAAACAATCGGAGCGAGATTATCGCACCGTGTTTGAGCAGGCGCACGATGCCATTATAATTTTCGCTCCCGAAGGTGAGATTGTTCTCGACGTAAACCGGCGCGCGTGTGAAATATACGGGTTTAGCCGCCCGGAGTTTATCGGAATGTCAATCGAGACAATCTCGAAAATCCCGTCAAACGGCAAAGATAAAGTTAAAGAAACTCTGGAAGCGGGAGAATACCTCAATTTTGAAACCGTCCAGTTTCGCAAAGACGGCTCGGAGATGTCGCTGGAAATCAATGCTTCGACGATTACCTATCAAGGACGGCAAGCAATTATTACCATCAACCGCGACGTTTCCGAACGAAAACACGCGGAAGAATCTTTACGCAAAGCGGAAACCCGTTACCGCAGTCTGGTTGAATTGTCGCCGGCGGTTGTCTATCTGGCGCAGCCTTATCATCCATATTCACCCATTTATGTCAGTCCGAATGTAAATATGTTCGGCTATGAAGCAGAAGAATGGATGAGCCGCGATGATATGTGGCTAAACATAATTTACAAAGAAGACCGGGCGCGCGTTCTCCGCCTGACGGAAAACGCGATGAGTCAGGGTCTCGACACCGAGCTTGAGTATCGGATTCTGGGACGAAACGGAGAGATTTTCTGGGTTCACGACAAAGGAAGTTTTATCACTGACGAATCCGGTGAAAAGATTGGCTGGCAAGGCGTAATCTTAGACATTACCAAAACTCAGGCACTCGAAGAACAGCTTCGTCAATCGCAAAAGCTGGAATCGGTCGGACGACTGGCGGGCGGCATCGCCCACGATTTTAACAATATGCTGACCGCTATTAACGGTTACAGCGAATTGACGCTTCGTCGATTAGAAAATGACGACCCGCTGCGCCGCAACATAGAAGAAATTAAAAAGGCGGGCGAGCGTTCCGCTGATTTGACCCGGCAGCTATTGGCTTTCAGTCGCCGGCAGGTTTTGCAGCCCGTGGTGCTTAACCTCAACGAAATAATAAGCGATACGACTAAAATGCTTCAGCGACTAATCGGCGAAGGCATTCAAATTACAACCGTTCTGAATCCGAAAGTCGGTCGGGTGAAGGTTGACCCCGGACAATTTTCGCAAATCGTCCTGAATCTGGCGGTCAACGCCCGCGACGCGATGCCGCAGGGCGGGAAACTGATTATCGAAACAGTCAACATCTTTCTTAGCCCGGATTATGCCGAGCAGCACGTCGCGGTTCTTCCGGGCGCGTATGTGATGCTGGCGGTCAGCGATACCGGCACGGGAATGAGCGCCGAAACCAAAGAACACATTTTCGAGCCGTTCTTTACAACCAAAGACGTAGGTCAAGGCACGGGACTCGGCTTGGCGACCGTCTACGGCATTGTCAAACAGTCGGGCGGCATCATCGAAGTAGCGAGCGAGCAAGGCGCAGGCACGACGTTTAAAATTTACCTGCCGCGCGTCGCCGAGGAAGCGAGCGGAACGGATATAAAGGATATTCCCGTTAAAATGCCGAAAGGAACTGAAACTATATTGCTGGTCGAAGACGAAGAAATGGTGCGTAATCTGTCGAGAACAATTTTAGAAGAATGCGGCTATATCGTAATCGAAGCTATGAATGGAGTAGAGGCTTTGGAAGTCTGCGAAAAAGGAGATTGTGAATTTCATCTGCTGATGACTGATGTCGTAATGCCGAAGATGGGCGGGCGCGAGCTGGCGGATTTATTGAAGGAAAAATTACCGGATTTACAAATTCTTTTCACCTCAGGATATACCGATGACGCGGTTGTCCGTAACGGAGTAATCGAGCCAGGCACAAACTTTATTCAGAAACCTTTCACGCCCGATTTATTAGCAAAAAAGATTCGGGAATTATTAGACTCATCCGAGAAAAGCCCGCATTAAAAGCGTATCTCCGGCACGACGGCAGCTTATAAAATATCGACCGGCGCGAGCCATTTTTCCAGTGTCTGCTTTAATGTTTCGATTTTGACTGGTTTTGAAATATAATCATCCATTCCGCCAGCCAGGCATTTTTCGCGTTCGCCTTCGAGAGCGTGCGCCGTCATCGCAATTATCGTTGTGTGCCTTGAATTTTCTTCAAAGCGCCGAATTTCAGAAGTTGCCTCAAAACCGTCCATTTCCGGCATCTGACAATCCATCAAAACCAGCTCATACTTGTGTTTTCTAACAGCATCGGCGGCTTCGCGTCCATTGGTAACGACATCCGCCGCATAACCTAAACTTTTTAACTGGATTAAGGCGACTTTCCGATTAACGATATTATCTTCGGCGACGAGAATACGAACTTTTGAATCCGCAGCTTCGGGTTTCGGGTTCGGCGGCGGATTTGCGGTGCGTAAAGAATGTTGCGTAATAAGACGCGGCGATTGTCTGTCGCCTCTATCGTTTGCCCGCGCTTCGCTTATCACGTTTATCAAACAATCATAAAGTTTCGATTGGCGCACCGGTTTCTGAATATACGCCGCGATGCCGATGTCTCTGGCAGTCTGCCCGTCGCCGCGTTTTCCGTATGAAGGCAGCAGCACAAGATGCGTTTCGGAGATATTCGGCTCGGATTTGATAGTTCGAGCCAGCTCGAAACCATCCATTTCAGGCATCATCAAATCGAGTATCGCTATATTAAAAGGCTTTGCCGTATTCGCGGCGGCGCGCAGCATTTCGAGCGCCTGCGCGCCTGATTCGGCTTCGGCTGCCTTCATTCCCCACGACTCGGTTTGATGAACGAAAATTCTGCGGTTTGTCGCGTTATCGTCGACGATTAAAATCTGCACGCCGTCGAGACTGACATCGCCGGCACGCTGAATCGCCGCAGTTTGATTCGGCTGTTTTTCAAAGCGCGCCGTGAACCAAAAAGTCGAACCGATTCCCGGCGCGCTCTTAATGCCGATTTCGCCGTTCATCATCTCGACCAGCTGTTTCGATATTGCCAGACCTAAACCGGTGCCGCCGTATTTCCGTGTCGTTGAGCCGTCGGCTTGCGTAAAAGCGCGAAATAACCGGCGCTGCGCATCTTCGGCAATACCGATGCCGGTATCGGCGACTTCAAAACAGAGCGAAGCATATTTGTCCGAATCGCTCTGTTTTCGCACTTTGAGGGTAACTTCGCCGCGTTCGGTAAACTTTATGGCATTGCCGACTAAATTCGTCAGAATCTGTCGAAGCCTGCCCGGGTCGCCGCGAAGCTGCAACGGCACATCTTCAAAGACGAGCGAAGCTATCTCGATTCCTTTTGACTGCGCTCTTTCGGCGAGCAGTTCGACGGTCGATTCGACGCATTCTCTTAAATCAAATTCAATTTTCTCGAAATGCAGCTGTCCGGCTTCTATTTTTGAGAAATCGAGAATATCGTCAATAATTCTAAGCAGCGAGTCGGCGCTCGTTTGGACGGTTTGGGCGTAATCGCGCTGTTCTTCGTCGAGATTAGTTTCGAGAAGCAGCCCGGTCATACCGATAACGCCGTTCATCGGCGTGCGAATTTCGTGACTCATATTCGCCAGAAATTCCGATTTCAACCGCACCGATTCAAGCGCCGCGTCGCGCGCTTCTTCCAATTCTTCTTCGATGCGTTTGCGCTCGGTAATATTGATGTGCATTATCACCGCGCCCGCCGCCTTTTCTTTGTCTAACGGAGTAATCGTCAGCTTGAACCACCTTTCTTCATTCGGAGAGTGACACGGATACTCCATTTCAAAACCGGAAGATTCGCCCGACAGAACGGCGCGGCAAACGTCTGCAACTTGTTTTGAACCCTCGGAGCATTCTCCGGTCGCGTTCTCGCAAATCTCCACGTAATTGCTGCCGACTCCGTAATTAACGCCGCTATAATCGTTTCCGAGCGCGAACTGTTTCCACTCGTTATTGACTTCGAGAATGCGACCGGACGTGTCGAGCAGACAAATATGAGCGGGTAAGGCGTCGAGAATGGCGGATTGCTGTTCCGCCAGTTGCCGTTGTCTGGCTTCGCCGGCTTTTAATACTGCCTCAAACTCTTTGTCGGCGGTAATGTCGCGCACCACGCCGACGATAAACTGTTCGCCGTCTTTATCTATATGCAGTCTTTTTCTGGTTACGGTAACGCGCCGCTCGCCGAAAGCATTGGTAAATTCTTCTTCATAGACGCTTTCCTCGCCCGTGGCAAATATCCGTTCGTCTTTCGCGCGGTAAACGTCGGCTTTGGCGGCGGGCAGAAAATCGTAATCGGATTTGCCGATTAAATCTTCGCGTTCTCGTCCCATAATCCGGCACATCACGTCGTTGACGAGCGTCCATTGAAAATGCCGGTTTTTAACGAAAATCGGGTCGGCGACCGCGTTGATAATGCGGTCTAAATAATCGCGCGAATTCTGCACCGCTTCGGCGGCTCGCTTGCGTTCAATCGCCAGCGCGATTTGGTCGCCGACCGAAGTCAGCAGTTCGAGGTCGCGCCACGTATAAGCCTGCTCGTCTTCGTAATGCTGGACGACCAGCACGCCGATAACTTCGGTCGGTGTGCGGAGCGGAACGCCGAGCCAGGCTGCCGCCGGTGTTCCGATTAACTCAATCTCGCCTTCCTGTTCCAACCGCTTGCTTATTTTTTTGTCCGTCAGAAGCGAACGACCGTGACGGAAAACGTAGGCAGCCTGCGTTTTGCCCATCTTAAACGGCGGCGGAGCGTCGTCGTATTTATCTACGAAAAACTGCATCTCGAACAATTCGGTTTTCTTGTCGTAAAGCGCGACAAAGCAATTCTCGGCGTAGATGAGTTTTTTTATCGATTCGTGAACCAGTTCCAAAAGCTCGTCGAGATTGGAAGTCGAGTTGACGCCTTCGATTATTTCATTGATAACCTGACGCTCGGTCTCGGTGCGCTTTCGTTCGCTAATATCGCGCGAAGTCGAAAGCAGACGGATAGGTTTTCCTTCCGCGTCGAAAATCGGCGCGACCGAAACGTCCCAGTATTTCATTGTTCCCTTGACGGTTTTGCAAAAGCCTTCAAAACTCGCGGTTTTACCGCTGCGCGCGTCTTCGACCGCGCGTTTGGCGGCTTTGCGTTCGTCGCCTTCCCAGAAATCAACCCAGACTTTTCCGACGAACGGCGTTAAATCGTCAATCTCCATAACGCACAGCCCGTTGACGTTCATCGAATGAAGCGTTCCGTCGAGTTCCAGAACCTTTGCACAGTCGGGACTGTTTTCAAAAATACTGCGGTTAAATTCTTCGCTGTTCTTTAAAAGCGTTTCGGCTTTTTTGCGCTCGGTGATGACCTGCGTAAAAAATATAACGCCGCCGATTTCTCCGTCGGCTTTGTGCCACGGGCGTATTTCCCATTCGAGCCAATCCGTCGTTCCGTCGGCGCGCTCAAACGAATCGGCTTTACACGATTCGACCGCTCCGGCAAGACATCTTTGATGAATTTCCTTCCATCTGTCCGAAATTTCGGGCATCACTTCGTAATGCGATTTGCCGATAATGTTTCGACCGGCGAGATTGTAATCGGTCAGCCACTGCTCGCTGACCTTTAAGTAACGCATTTCGGTGTCGAACATAGCGACCGCCGCCGGAGTATGCGTGACGAAATTCGTCAGCAGAGCTTCGCTCGCCGATAATTCTTCTTCAATCCGTTTGCGTCTCGAAGCCGCGATGTTCATCGAACGGGCGTTGCTCAAAATAACAGCTCCGAGAACCGTAATAATGGTTACGATGAGCATCGCCGTTCCTATCTGAGCGCCGAAAAAACCTTTTCCTTCGCCGTATAACCGCAGCCAGCCTAAAATTCCCGGAATAAAAATAACTATCGGAAGCAAACGGCGCGCCATCGCTCCGCCCGTTTCACGATTAAAAATCTCCCCTGCAATTCCCTGCTCCGGTCTCGATAAAAGCAGCCCGACGCCGAGCAGCAAAAACGAAACGGCGGTATGAATCGCCATCGGATTAAAGGAAACGATTACATAAAAAGATTTCGCGCCGTATAGATAACCGATGACCGCCAGAAACGAAGTCAAAATAACCGCAATCGCCGGATACTGCGCCGGAAAAGAATCCGCGCCCCTTGTCTTGAACTTTAATAACAAAAGAGCCGCGCCGAACAGCAGAAAATTTAACGCCGTATTCGGAGCCATCCGGTTCGGCTGTCCGGTAACGCTGTCGAATAAGGAGTTTGTAAAAAGCATCCGGTCGATGCCGACATCGAAAAGTCCGATTACCGCGCACATTTTGATTAAACCGATAAGAGCGACAACCGCGGCACAGACTTGAGCAAAACGAACTTTTCCGGCATCGCTGCTTTGCAGAAGCCACAGAGACGCGCTCGACAGGATAAACGCAGCGCACGTAACAGGATTCATAAAAACATAGCCCGGAACTATTCGTTTCAGAAAATCAATTTCAAACGCCCAGCCGATTAATACCAGAACGCCGATTAAAGAAACGACTGCGGCAAAGCAGAACGGCACGACGGAGAAGCGCCGCAGCATTGTCCCTGTTTGTAACGCCGTTTCTGTCTTCAAACTCGTCATATTTTTTTATAATAACCGCAATTGAACATTTGTAAATTTTTTTTTGTCTGACTGAATTTCGCCGCCGGTAAATTCAGCGGATTTATAGTCTTAAAAGGGTTGAGCGCGGATTGTTTTTCGGCGGAAGTTTTTGATTCCAGGTCGCAGTAGTTATTTGTGGTCAACGGACTTGTTCGCATCTTGAGTGCGACGTTTTTACCCGCATATTTTTCAGAAAGAGGAAATACGCCGCAGAATTTAATTTGTAAATGCTAATCGAAAATACAAAGCATAAATTCATTGCCCGAAATTTTCAATTAAAGATAATTATTAATTTTTTTGCGTTAGACTCCAATCGGCAAACACGATTGGAAAAAACATCCGGCAAATCTCAAGCACATTGATAATCGGCATTTATAAACGAGTCGGGAAATTCGCGCGGAACTTTCCTGTTTTCCCGTCTCTCGCAAAACACGTTACGTGCCACGAAGATATTTTCAGTATCGGCGCGACTGAGAGTTTTGCATAAACATTTTCAAATCGAACCTGAATTACCAATCTAAAATTAAACGGCGCGCGCTCTAAATCGCCGCCGATTAGAGTTGACGACAGCAAATGCCGTTCCACCGGACGAACGATTATAATTTCGCGTTAAAGAAAGGGAAATCAGTAAAAAAAAGGAGTCGAAAACCGGAATTCAGTTTTTCGCGGTCAGCATACGGAGCATCATTTGAATCTGCGGCGGGTTAAACGGTTTCGGAAGAAATACTTTCGCGCCGGCGGCGACGCTCTCGTTCCAGATTTTCGGGTCCTGCTCGGAGGTAATCATTCCAATCGGAATATGGCGCAGGCGATTGTCGGTTTTCATATAATGAATCAAGTCCATACCCAAAAGATGCGGCATCATCATATCGAAGATTGCCGCGCCGAAATCGGCGTCCTGCTGCAATATTCTGAACGCCTCGCGTCCGTCCGGCGCGGAGACGACCTTGTAGCCCTGCTCCTCGATGATGACGGTCAGCATTCGCAGCGTCATCGCGTCGTCGTCAGCCAGTATGACGCGGCGGGAAGTTTGAACGCTCCGGACGGGAATAACTTTTTCGGCTTCTTCTCTTAAAATCTGCTGCGCCTCTCTGCCTCCGTGCGCCGCGACTACTTCGAGAATCAGTTTTCGGTTCTCAGCGGTCAAATCGGTAAAGCGCACCTCGAAACCAATCGGATATTCCTGATAAATGACTTCGCCTTCGAGGTTGACCCAGATTCCCGACGGCAGGCGCACTTTGAAGTTTATCTTCTCGCCCAGAACCTCCTGACCCATACTGTCGATAAAACAGCCGTTCATACTGATTTCGCCCATTCGCGCATCGTATTTCCCGGCGCCGCCCTGCCAGACCACATCAAGCGAAACGATTACCTGTTCGTTCTCTTTTACACTCACATTTATAAATCCTCTCTTAAGATTTCCCGATTATTTTACACTACTTAAATTATGTTTTCATTAAGTCGGTTCTCAGGCTGCCGCATAGAATTCAAGACGTTTATAACCTTTTTAAATTCAATCTCCAACCGCGCGGCTACCGCTTCCGCTTCATTCTTCTGAAATGCTTTTTGCTCCAATTCTCTGCAAACGCCCGCCATCCGCGCGGCGCCGATGTTACCGGCTGCGCCTTTGAGATTGTGAGCTTCGGCTTTAATGGTCGCCGCGTCGCCGTCAATCGCCGCCTGCCTGATAATCTCTAAACGCCCGGCTGTGTCTTCGGCGAACAAATCAATCAGTTTATCGACCAAATCGGTTTCGCCCGGCTGCTGGTAATCTCTGTAACCTTCGAGAACCGAACAATCGACAATCCGCCGCGCGTCTTCTTCTTCGGATTCTTCCGAAAAATTCTGCGAATCTCCGGGCGAAGCGTCCGCCTGCCGCTCGTCCGCAGAAACAATCCAGCGCTCCAGTATTTGCTGAAGCGTTTCGATTTTAACCGGCTTGCTGATGTAATCGTCCATTCCCGCCGCCAGACATTTTTGACGGTCGCCTTCCAGAGCGTTTGCCGTCATCGCGATAATAACGGTTCGATGCCCGTCGCTTTGACGGCGGCGAATCTCGGCGGTCGCTTCAAAGCCGTCCATTTCCGGCATCTGGCAATCCATCAAAACGATGTCGTAATCGGATTTTTCCAGCGCCTCGACCGCTTCCGCTCCGTTTGAAGCGATTTCCGCCGTGTAACCCAGACTTTCCAGTTGAGCGAGCGCGACCCGGCGGTTGATTACATTATCTTCGGCAACGAGAATGCGGTATTTTTTAGTCGCCGCCTCTGTTTTATCCGGCGGCGAAGCCGAAACGCGTAAAGAATGTTTCGTTATAAGGTGCGGCGGCTGTTCGATTTCATCGACCGCATTGACGGTTTGGCTCAATACCGTTACTAAACAGTTATAGAGCTGAGATTGGCGAACCGGCTTTTGCAGATAGGCGGCGATTCCCGTCTCGCGGGCGAGCTGTCCGTGTCCGCGCTTGCCGTATGAAGGCATCAGAACGAGCCGCGTTCCGGCGATGGACGAATCGGCTTTAATGCGCCGCGCCAGCTCGAAGCCGTCCATTTCCGGCATCATCAAATCGAGAATCGCAATATCGAAAGGCTCGCCCCGCGCCGCCGCCGCCTGTAACATTGCCAAAGCCCGCGCCGCCGAATCGGATTCGGTCGGAGTCATTCCCCACGAGGCGGTTTGATATAGAAAAATTTTACGATTCGTTTCGTTATCGTCGACAATCAGGACGCGAGCGCCTTCGATATTGACGCCGGCGGCGGGCTGAATTATCGCGGCTGCCGGCGGCTGTTTTTCAAAGCGCGCCGTAAACCGGAAGGTCGAGCCTTGACCGGGCGCGCTTTCGACGCCGATGCTGCCGTTCATCATTTCGACCAGCTGTTTCGAGATTGCCAAGCCCAAACCCGTTCCGCCGTATTTGCGAGCCATCGAACCGTCCGCCTGCGTAAAGGCTTGAAACAATCGTCTCTGCGTTTCCGGCGCGATGCCGATGCCGGTATCTCTAACTTCAAAACAAATCGTAACGTGGTTTTCCGTCTCCGACTCTCTGGACGCGCTGACGACGACTTCGCCGCTTTCGGTAAATTTAACGGCGTTGCCGATAAGATTCGTCAACACCTGGCGAAGCCTGCCCGGGTCGCCGCGCAGAGCCGTCGGCACGTCGCTCAAGACGAGCGAAGCTATTTCGATGCCTTTGCCGTGCGCTCTTTCGGCGAGCATCTCGACCGGCTGTTCGACCGCTCCGCGCAAATCAAAATCAATCTTTTCAAAGCGCAGCTGTCCGGCTTCGATTTTCGAGAAATCCAGAATATCGTCGATAATCAGGAGAAGCGAATCGGCGCTCGATTCGATAGTTTCGGCGTATTCCTGCTGCCGCCGGGACAAATCGGTATCGAGCAGCAGTCCGGTCATACCGATAACGCCGTTCATCGGCGTGCGGATTTCGTGCGACATATTGGCGAGAAATTCCGATTTTATTCGCGCCGACTCCAAAGCCGCGTCGCGCGCTTCTTTGTGTTCCTTCTCGATTTGCTTGCGCTCGGTGTTGTCGTGCGCGACGCTGAAATTCAATTGCTCTTTCTCCGACCAATACGCCGCCCACAGCATCTCGACAAACGAGCCGTTTTTGTGCAGATAGCGGTTCTCGAAACTGGTTGTTTGACTGCCGGACATAATATTTGCAGCCACTTCATTGGTTTTAGCGACATCTTCGGGCGCGACCAAATCGATGTATTTGCGACCGATTAATTCTTCCGGCTGATAGCCCCAGACTTTGCGGCACGCCGGGCTGACCGTTACAAAGCGTCCTTCGGCGTCAATCGAGCAGATAACGTCGAGAACGTTTTCAATCATCACGCGCTCGCGCTCCGTCGCTTCCGCCAGAGCCTTTTGCGCCTGTTCTCTTTCGGCAATCTCTTTTTCAAGTCCGGCGTTGGCGGCGGAAAGTGCCGCCGTCCGCCGCGCAACGCGGTCTTCTAATTCGGCGCGGGCTTTGACCAGTTCCGACTCGATGCGTTTATAATCTTCAACGTCCGTGCAGCTTCCGAACCATTTGACGATTTGCCCGCTGTCATCCCGAACGGGCATCGCGCGTCCCAAATGCCAGCGATATGCGCCGTCCGAAGCGCGCTTAAAGCGATATTCGACCTGGTAATATTCGCCGGTGCGAACCGATTCGCTCCACACTCTGACGCAGTTTTCAACGTCGTCCGGGTGCAGAACCGGCTCCCAGCCCCAACCTTCGGTTTCCTCAAGCGTCATTCCGGTGTAATCAAACCAGCGCTGGTTGTAGTAATCGATTCCGCCGTCGGCGTTTGCCGTCCAGACAATCTGCGGCATCGCGTCGGCTAACTGCCGGTAACGCTCCTGACTTTCGGCGAGAACCGCATTGTTTTTCGATAAATCTTTATGCGCGGCGAGCAACGCGTTTTCCGATTCTCTGCGCTGCGCGATTTCTTCCCGTAGCAGAGAAACGGTTTCGGAGAGCTTTGCGCCGCGCTCCTCGATGCGCCGTTCCAGCTCGTCGTGAGCTTTTTGCAGCGCCGCTTCAACCAGTTTGCGCTCGGTTATGTCCTGCGCCGTGCCGGTCATTTTAACCGGCGCGCCGTCATTGCCGACCGTTACGATTCCGTTGGCGTGAACAAACCGCGTCTCGCCGTCCCGTCCGATGATGCGGTGGTCGTAATCGGGAAATTTTTTCTCGCTCATCGCCTGTTCGACTGTATTTGCGACAAACTCGCGGTCATCGGGGTGAATATAATTTAAGTAGGTTTCAAAAGTTCCGACCATCTCCTGCGGCTCAAGACCGAAGATGCGATAAAGCTCGTCCGACCACGTAATTCTGTTTCGTGCGATGTCCCATTCCCAGCTGCCGAGTCGCGCGATGCGCTGCGCTTCATTTAACTGCGCTTCCTTATCCCTGAGCATCTCGCCGGTTTGACCGCGCTCGACAGCGTAGCGAATCGAGCGTTCGAGCATCGGGGCGGTAATCTGACCCTTGACCATAAAATCGGAAGCGCCGGCTTTGGCGGCTTCGACATCGAGCCGGTGGTCGGCTTCTCCGGTGAGCAGAATAATCGGAGTTTTACACGAATTGGCGACGGCGTGGCGCAGCAGTTCCAGCCCGTTTCGCGCGCCCAGATGATAATCGAGAAAAACGATGTCGTAGCCGCATCCGAGCGCCGCTTCGAGACCGGCTTCATAATCGGTTTTCCATTCGACCGCGTATTTGCCGCCTTCGATACGCGCCAGTAAATTGCGCGTTATAATGTAATCTTCTTTGTCGTCCTCGACTAAAAGCACTTTGATTGTTTGCTGTTCCATTGAATAATTTTCCTGTTTTTATAAGTTTTAGGAGTTACGCGGTTGACATTCGATTTTGCAGAAGCCCGCACTTTAGTTCGGGCGCAATCACCAAATAACGCCCTTACCGCGTGCGGGCTTCTGCAAAAAGTGAGAAAGTCCTAAATTTAAGAATCCTTTTTATCCAGCAGTTTCCTGACTCTGTGCAGCAGAGCTTCAAAGGTGAACGGCTTTTGAATGAAATTTATGTCTTCTTTTATCAATCCTTCGCGAAAGATGCTGTCGCTGGTGTAACCGGAAATAAAGAGCTGCGGTATGTCGGGATAAATTTCGGCTGTCTTTTCCGCCAGCTCGCGCCCGCCCATTTCCGGCATCACGACATCGGTTATCAGTAAATCGATTTTACAATCTGAATTGCGGCAAATCTCTAAGGCTTCGACTCCGTTTTTAGCTTCGATGACGTTGTAGCCGCCGGTTTCGAGAATCTCACGCGCCAGATTTCGCACGTTCTCTTCGTCTTCGACCAGCAGAATCGTTTCGCTTCCGCCGAAATCTTCGGCAGACACGCCGGGCGTTTCGTCTTCAATCGATTGTTTATCGGCTCTCGGAAAGTAAATTTTGAACGTCGTGCCTTTTCCGGTTTCGCTCTCGACCCATATAAAACCGTTCGATTGTTTGATTATTCCGTAGACGGTCGCCAAACCCAAGCCCGTTCCTCTGCCGATTTCCTTGGTCGTAAAAAACGGCTCGAAAATGCGCTCCCTCGTTTCGGCGTCCATACCGGAGCCGATGTCGCTGATTGAAACCAGCACGTAATGACCCGTCTGCATCGGCGGCTTGAGCGCGGCTTCGGCTTCGTCCAGATAAACGCTGGCGGTTTCAAACGTAAGATTGCCGCCGCCCGGCATCGCGTCGCGGGCGTTGACCGCCAGATTTACAATCACCTGCGTCAATTGTCCGGGATCGACTTCGACCTGACCGGCTTTCGGAGCGGTCAGAATGTTCAGCTGAACGTCTTCGCCGATAAGCCGCTGAAGCATATTGCTCGTATCGACGATTACTTCATTGATATTTAATATTCTGGGTTTTAAGATTTGCTGGCGGCTGAACGCCAGAAGCTGATGCGTCAGAGCGGCGGAGCGCTCGCCCGCTTTTTTTATCTCCAAAACTTTCGAGCTTAACGGATGGTCGGCTCCAATCTGCTTTAATATCATTCCGCTGTAGCCGTTAATGGCGGTCAGCATATTATTAAAATCGTGCGCGATGCCGCCTGCAAGTCGTCCAACCGATTCGAGCTTCTGCGACAGCCTGAGCTGTTCTTCGAGCTTTCTGGTTTCGGTAATATCGACTATAACGCCCTGCCAGCTGATTTTATTGCCCTGCTCGTCGGAGATAAAACAGCCTTTATCGTGAACCGAGTGAATTTTGCCGTCGCGGGCGACGATTCGGTATTCGATTTCGGTGTTGTTTCTCTGTTTCAGGGCATCTTCCGTATTGCGCAAAACGCGCTCGCGGTCGTCTTCGTGAATCAGGTTGAGCCACATATCGGCGCGGCTGAGCCATTCTTCGGACGAATAGCCGAAAACCCCGACATTCGGGCTGACGTAAATCGGCGCGTAAGGCGGAAACGGTTCGACTAGGTAAACTATTGCCGGCGACATCTCGACCAGACTGCGGTATCGGATTTCCGCCTGACGCAGCGCTTCTTCGGTTCGCCGCTGCTCGGTGATGTCGAAGGAAATTCCGATAATGCCGATTAGCTCGCCGTTTCCGCCGCTGACCGGCGAGTCGAAAACACGCGCCGGAAACGTTTCGCCCCTTTTATTCTGAACGGTAAACTCACCCGTCCAGCTTTTGCCGTTTCTTAATTGAGATAAAATCCCGGCTGCCTGCCGTTGTCCGATTTCAGGCGTCGTCAATTCGGTAATGTATCGCCCGACCGCTTCGGCGGCTGACCAGCCGTATAATTTATGCGCGAAACGATTCCAGTAAATAACAATTCCTTCAAGATTGGTGGCAATAACGGCTTGCTCGACCGTATCGAGCAAGTGTGCCTGAAAACGAATGGCGTCTTCGGCTTTTTTGCGCTCGGTTACGTCGTTTGCCAGAATGAGTTCGGCGCGCTCGCCGGCAAAAGCGACTTCGTGCGACGTAATTTCCACGTCGATAATATCGCCGTTCTTTTTCCGGTGTTTCCAGAAACCGGATTTATCGATTCCGTGCTTAACCTCCGCTATGTTTTCGAGCAGCGCCGGTATATCTTCCGCCGGGCGAATATCCTTGATGGTCATCGCCAGAAATTCTTCGCGCGTATAACCGTAATGAAGAACGGCGGCGGAATTGACAGCCAGAAAGCGGAGTGTTTCGAGGCTGAAAACCCACATCGGCAAAGGATTGCTGTCGAACAGCAGACGGTATCGCTCCTCCGATTGGCGCAGCGCGTTCTCCGTTCGACGGCGTTCAATCATACGAGCCGCTTTGGCTGCCAGATACATCGCGTTATACGGTATTTCCATATAATCGTCGGCTCCGGTCTCGATTGCTTCGACGACGCTTTCCATATCTTTCCGCAGTCCGCTCAAAAGCAAAATCGGAATCGAATGCAGTCGGCTGTCGGCGCGAATCAAACGGCACAACTCCAGACCGTCGCCGTCCGGCATCGACACGTCGCTGATTACCAAATCAGGCGGCGACTGCCGGGCAACATTAAAACCGCGATTTCCGCTCGAAGCCGTAACCACGCGAAAACCCGCCTGCCGTAGAATTACCTGTAATATTTCTAACTGGTCGGGTTTATCGTCGACGGCTAAAACCGTGTAGTCGCTGTTGGTCATTACGCTGGACAAACTCATCGAATTATAAAAATGCTCGAACGAGCAAACGCTTACTAACCGCAAACCTTATGCCGCGAGTAAATGCGGAGCGGTCGCCGCCGGATTGACCGGGAAACGATTTCAACGAAACGGCGCAGGGCGATTTTCCATACAATTTTGCCGGAATCGGGGAATTTCTCCGCACCGTCGAAAGCGGTTTATAAACAATGGCGCGTAAATTAAACGGAAATATCTGCCGGGTCGGAGCGCGCCGCCCGGATGCGGCTTTAAGCGAACGGCTCGAAGAAAGCCTCTTTCGACGCCGACAAAGTAAAAATGCTGATTGCGCGGACGCGAAAGCGAATTTGAAAACGCGAATCGAATTTTGAGTTTTATGCGGCAAAGCAGACGGCGCAAAGGAAAACGACGACGATTTTAACGAGGCGGATACATTTTTTCGATGGCGTCGTTTATCGAGCTTCTGGCTTTGACACAGCTTGCCGCCGCCTTTTTCGAGCAGGTTACGCACTCGTTTAAGTCTGGAATAATCGGGGCGAGATACGCGCCGAACGGGTCGGGAAATTTTTTGATTTTTTCTTCGAGCGCTTTAATCTGCTGCTGCCGGTCTTCCATAGCGACTTTGCACTGGCGCTGGCTTTCGGCGTCCGTCCACTGGCGGAAAGATTCCATATCTCTGCCCTGTCTCTCCAGCTTTTGCGCCGCCTGCGTAAATTCCGTAATTTCGTTTGAAAGCGCAATCTGCCTGTTTTTTTCCGATTTTATGCTGCCGGCGGCGGCATTTTCAGACGGCGGCGGCGGCGCGGCTGAACAGCCTATAAAAAGAAACGTCGTCAGAGCCGGCAAATAAAGTTTCAGATACGACTTCCGGCAAATTAAAAAGATAATTTTCATAATCTCCGTCAAAAAAATAAAAGAAGGCGGAACAAGCAGAATCATTTCTCCGGCAGACGGCGTTCGGGGCGGCGAGCGGTCGGCGGCTTTGGCGGCGGCGATTTTATTTTCGCTGCGCGGAAGATAAATTTTGAAAGTCGCGCCTTTTCCAATCTTCCTTCACCGTTTTTGCTTATCCCGAACTGACGTTAAAATAGCACATTTCGGCTTTAAAACCGCATTATTTGCAATGAAAAATAAAATTTTTCAACCCGAAAGATTGCCGTCGGCACGATTCCAATCCGCGATTTCCCGAACTTCGACGCCGGCGGCGGTCAGCTTTTGCGCGATAAACCGCCGGTGGCAGTCTTTTTCCAGACGACATCCGCACATCAGCAGCACGTTTACTTTCAACTCGTCGATGATTCTTATGCCGAGATTGAGATTTTGAATCGAATCGCGCGCCGCCGCGCCGTCGCCCGCCCGATTGCCGAGACTCGGAACGTGCCGGTATTTATCTTTGAGCAGCAGTTTCAGATAATCTTTTCCCCACTGCGGCTTGCGGCTCGTCGGATTAAACCGAATATCGACGAGAACGGCGTTCAAATCGCGCAGCAAATCCGGCAGCCGCCGCACGTCTCTGTCGGTATAGCCGGTCGTGAAAACCAGTTGTTTATACGGCTGCGCGGGCTTTTCCCGCAAATATTTCTTTAAAAGATTCATTCGGCGGCGGACGAGTTTTTTGTTAATCGATTTTGGCTTATCTGTGCCTGTAACTTTTGTCGAAATGCGGCGGCAATGTTAAATGCCGCCGCATTCTCAGCGAATAAACTTAAAGTTTTCGGTAACGAACTCGATTGAAATCAATTCGCCGGGCGCTTTTTCGGGAGCGTCTTCGGCGGCGCGGTAATTGATGACGGCGAGAGTTTCTTTTTTGATTTTCCCTCAGCCGATTTGCCAGTCGGACATACCGGCGGCATACGGCGTCAGCTTGACCGAATAAAACGACGAGCTGCGCAGAAATTGTCGTAAGCGCGAGTGTTTTTGACGCCTGCCGCCGTTCGGCGCGCTGCTTTTTCCTTTGTAAGTTAAACGCCCGCCGGTTTGCTCAACCGGGTTTGTTAAAGCTCCATCTTTTTTTAGTTTTAACAGTCAAATCTTCTCTATCGACGGCGATTCTGATGTAGCCGGAAGATTTTCCCCTGTCGGTTTTCTGCGGGTAAAATCCGAGCAGATATTGTTTTTTCAATTCTTCGGCGATGCTCTCGAACGCCTGACTTAAATCGGCGGCGTCTTTTTCATAGACCGCGCCGCCGGTTTCTTCGGCTAAAAATTCGAGCATCTTTATCGACAGCGGCTTGTTTTTGCTGAGCGCGGCGCTTGCTCTGGCTTCGGCGGCGGCTTTTGTTTTGAAGATAATCGGGTAAAAAACCGTGTCGGATTTTTGCAGTCCGTCGAGCACCTGCTGAGTCGAAACCGCGCCGCGCATCACCATTCCGTCGGTCAAAACGATAACCGCTTTTCTGCCTTTGAACGCGGAAAGATAATTGCCGACGACGCCGAAAATCGCCCCGTTCATATCCGAGCCGCCTTTGTCGGCGATAAAAGTCGCGTCGATGGCTTTCGAGAGAGTTTTTTTGTCTGCCGTGAGCGGACTTAAAAACGACGTTCGGTAATCGAAGCCGACGATAATCGCTTTGTCTTCGGCGCGCAGAACCTTGACGAAATTGCGCGCCGCTTTTCTGATTTTATCCAGAACTTCTTTCGTGCTGGCGCTCGTATCGATTAAAACGGCGACGTTCATCGGCGCTTCTTCGTTGAAAAAATACTCGATATTCTGCGCTATGCCGTCCTGAAAAATCGAAAAATTTTCTTTTTTCAGTCCCGCGATATTGCGCCCGCTTCTGTCGTTGACCGTCAGCGGCATCGTCAGATGCACCGTATCGACTTTAATCGGCGCGTCGTCGTCGGCGTCTTGCGCTTCGGCGGCATTTGTCAAAAAAATTAAAGACAATAATAATAATAATATCGCCGGTTGTTTTTTCATTTTAATTTATTTACCGAATACGAGCGAAAAAATATATTTTCCGCCCGACAAAATGTTCCGCGCAGCCGTTTATATTGTAAAAATAACTTAATTTCCGTTATTTACCAATAAATTATCAATCGCCCGCGATTTATTCGCTCTGTTTATTTTGATTTACCCGAAGCGAATCTCATAAAATATCAAATGAACGCCGAACAAATTTAAGAGCCTGTTTGGAAATTAACAGTAAATGATTGGAAGCGGGAAAATTAACCGCAGATGAACGCGGATAAACGCGGATAAGAACCGATAAATCATATAAATGTCTGCTTTTATCAGATGAGCATCGGCGTTCATCTGCGGTTAAATACGATTCTAAAAATCGACATTTTTATTTTCCAAACACGCTCTAAGGTATATTTTCTAAAGGTATAGAATTTCCCCGACCGGGAGCGCGGGCATCTTGCCCGCAAAGATTGCGCGAGCAATCTAAAGACGCGTCTAGTCAGGATTCGGCGCGGAGTTTATACGGCGGTTTGGAGACGCTCCGGCGTGTTTAAGAGCGGGCAGGATGCCCGCGCTCCGACAAAGACGTTTCTCAAATTTGAGAAAGTTTCGGGTATATTCTTTTAGTCAGGCAATGGGACAAAAATAATTTTAATGGAAAAACAGCTCAAAGCTATCGAAATAAAAATCAACCTGCACACCAGAAAGGAAAAAGGCGCGTGGGAATATCTGACGGTCGAGGAAAGAGAAACGTGGGCGGAGCATTTAATCGGCAAAAAGCATTATCTGAACGCTTCGAGATTTACCGCCGACAGGGAAAAAAAAGCCGAATATTTGCGATTGTATAAAGAGAGATTCGGATTATGACGGCGAGCCGCGCAATCTACGTTATAAACCAATCGCCCGCGCTTGTAAAAGCCTGGCGCGAGCTGACCGAAGCGCAGAAGCGAGCGGTTATAAAGGCGTGCGAGACGGCGGAGGAAACCGACATCGAAAGAATTCTGCTGGAAGTTTCCGACGGGCAGCGAAGATTGTTTTAACCGCCGAAAAATTTCACGCTGTCTTCCGAACACAGTTAAACTTTAAATAAATAACCGGCGCGTGAATCGATTCGCGCGTCATTATTTCGTAAGATTCGTTTTGATAATCGAATTTATTGCCCGTGTTCAGATGCGCCGTCTTGTCCGACATCTTCACGTTAAAAACCATTATGCTTTTGCCCGTTACCAGACTGCGCGCCTGCGGCGCTTGAATCAATTCGTCGGCGGTAAATTCTAAATTAATCATAAATTTATAATATCAAAAACGGGCAAGTGTCGCATCAATGAAACGCCTGTTTCAAGGTGAAAAAACGGAAATATCTTACAAATTATTTTTGAGACGGCTTGCGGATAAATTTCGGACAAACAGCACGGCTAAATTTAAAAAGTGCTTGTTTTTCTTTTTACGAACCGCCGCAGATTATTAACGCATTCTCTCAAATCGGCGTCGAGCTTCGCCGCGTCCTCGTCGGTTTGATACGTGATTTTCACTTCTTCCTTGCGGTTGCTGAAGGCGCTGAACCAGTAATTGACGGCGAGCCACTGATTGTTTAATTTATAAGTCCATTTTCCGGCTTTATACGCGCCGCCGGAAAATGTTTCGGTGGAAAATTCTTCAAAGCTGATTTTATATTCCTGCCCGACGCGTTTCAGAGAATCGATAATCGCCTGTTCGGTTTCCGCTTTTGCTGCCATAATATTTCCAATTTATTTTATAACTTCTAACGATTGAATTGACGTGGGGTGAAACCGAATTCACGCAAGCTAAAGTTTGACGGACAGCGTGATAAGAAAGTCGCTGTTTCGCCCTCACGTCCAATGATTTGTTGGACGGCGCGTTATCTTCACGAAACTTCATTCAGTCTGGTCTTTGCCTTTTCTCTAATTTGCAATTCTACATCTTCAGCTAAAATACGCAAGACAGAATCTTTTGCCCTTGCGTTGTAAGCGAGACGCTCACGAACAGAATAATCTTTGTCCTGAGCAAGCAGAAGCTGAATATCTTCGGGCAACTGTCGCTTCGATGCCACGAAACTTCGGACTTGCGGGTTTTCGTCTCGACTTAAAATTTCCAAAACTTCAAGCGGAACAGTTTTGTTGTGCGCTACCCAAGAGCGCATTTCGGGAAACTTTGCGATAACTTCAAGCCAAACTGCAAGCGGCGCGTCGTCGTGTGCGGCGCGGTCATACTCTTGTTTAATCTCGCTCGTTCGCAAGCGATAAAATTCTTTGGCGGAAGTAATCACGAGTTTCAAGGGAAGCCGTCCAACTTTAACTTTTGCCGTCTTCAATAAATTTTATTTTTCAAAGCCGGTTTTATCATTAGAAATTATGCTGATAAAACGATTCTTTTTCAATTGCCGACGCGATTTCGATACGTTAAAAGGTTGATTACGAAATTTTTCGGCTTTATTCTTAATACAGAGAAGACGAAAACGAAATAAGAGAGACGAAAAATGCTGAAAACTATAACTTTAATCGCTTTTCTGGCGACTGTGTGCGCCGTTAAAACCGACGCGCAGAAAAAACCGGCGGAAACCAAAGCGAATTCGCCCGCGCCGCAGGCTTCAAATAAAGTTAATCGACGCCCGATTAGCAAATCCGCCGCCGAACCGTTTGCCAAAGCGACGGTCGAGGCGATGGCGGCGCAGTGCGTAAAACTCGAAACCGGCGCGGGCGTCGTCGAACTGGAAATGTTTCCCGAAAGCGCGCCCGAAACCGTTCGCGCTTTTCTCAATCTGGTCGCCGGCGGATTTCTCGACACGACGACTTTCAGCCGCGTCGTTCCCGGTTTTATAGTGCAGGGCGGCAATCTTTCGACGCGCGAGAAGCGAACCGCGGAAATCGATAAGCGTTCGTGGCTGACCGTGCCGGACGAGCCGAACCCGATAAAACACGAACGCGGCATTTTATCGATGGCGCGCGCCGACGCGCCGAACTCCGCCACGACAAACTTTTTTATTCTGGTCGGCGAAGCGCGTCATCTCGACGGAACTTTCGCCGCTTTCGGTCGCGTAACGAGCGGAATGGAGATTGTCGATGCCATTAACAAAATGCCGGTCGAAGCGGATAAACCGACTAAACCCGTTCGCCTGAACAGAGCGACGACGGCGCTTTGTCCGGTCAAACCGAATATCTAAAATCTAAAATCAACTTTTTACAGTTTGCTTATCTCGGACAGCATACTTCCCGAAGCGTTCGGGTCGGCAGGTTTGGGAACTTCGGGCGTTTGCGGTTTAAGCGGTTCGGACAAATCCATATCGCTGATTTCCAGTTTTAAATTGTTGGCGTTCGATGCGTAGGCGAGTCCGGTTTCCCGGCTGACCGAGCCGTTTCTGACAAATTTTTCGATAACACTGTCGAACGTCTGCATACCGTCCATCGAGCCGTCTTTCATCGCGTCGATAAGCGAGTTTCCGGCGGTTTCGCCTTTTTCGACATATTCGCGCGTTCTGGAAGTCGAGACGAGAATTTCGATGGCGGCGATGCGCCCGCCGCCGTTTTTCGGCAAAAGACGCTGCGAGATAATCCGGCGAAACGATTGGGCGAGACGTGTGCGGATTGAGGCTTCTTCATTTTTCGGAAAAACGCCGAGAATACGGTCGATTGTCTTGGACGCGTCGATTGTGTGCAGGGTCGATAAGACGAGATGTCCGGTTTCGGCGGCTTCGAGCGCCACTTCGATTGTTTCGCGGTCGCGCATCTCTCCGACAAGAATCACTTTCGGCGCTTGTCTCAAAGCGGCGCGCAGAGCCAGCGCGAAGGTCGGCGTGTCCGAATGCAGCTCGCGCTGGTGAATCGTGCCTAGTTTGTGTTCGTGCAGAAATTCTATCGGGTCTTCGATGGTTACGACGTGATATTTTTTCGTCGCGTTAATCAAATCGACGACGGCGGCGAGCGTCGTCGATTTGCCAGAACCGGTCGGACCTGTAACGAGAACCAGACCGTTTTTAAGCTCTGCTACGCTGTACACGGCGGACGGCAAACCGAGGTCTTGATAATTCGGCGGCGTCGTCGGGATAACGCGCATAACAATGGCGAACGTGCCGCGCTGCCGGAAAATATTGACGCGAAACCGGCACAAACCCGGCACGCTGTAGGAAATATCGGCTGAACCGCTTTTCTCCAGCGTTTCGCATCCCTGCTCGTTGCCTCTGAGCATCAAATCGACGATGCCTTTTATATGCGGAGCGGTCAGCGGCGTCAAACCGGGAATGCGCACCGGTTCGAGACTGCCCGAAAGCTCGACCTGCGGCGGTCGTCCGGGCGAAAAAATCAAATCGCTGACTTTATCGCCCGCTCTGAGCATCGTATTTAAAACCGCGTGAAATGAAGACTGCTGATTTTGTCCGGCAGTCGACGACGCCGGTTTCGGCTGCTGCATCGGCGGGCGCGCCTGCATATCACCCGCATCGTTTGAATGATTGGGTTGATTCGGTATTCCGTTTCCGGGCATACGAAGCGTTTCGGGCATATCGGTAATTATTTAATGAGAAAAATTTAAGCTGAATCGGAGAATTGCGCGGCGAAAAAATATATTGCCGCTAATTATTTATACAAATAAATCGCATAGAAATGCAAACATTATTAAAATTTGTTTGAATTATTTAAACAATCGGGTGATTACCGAGTAGAATTTTCGGTTCTAAGCGGACAAAAAAGTTTTTTGATACACAAATACGCAAAAAAAGCTGACGATTGTCTTGCGAGCAAAGCAATCGTCAGCTTTTAGTTTTGAGTTACAGCTATAAAAAGCGGCAGTTATTGAAAACTGTCTTTAAAGCGCTTGCCGCCGGAAAACTTCACCGTCTTGCTCGCTTTAATCGTGATAGCTTCGCCGGTCGAAGGATTGCGTCCCTGACGTTCGGCGCGCTCGCCCATTTTCAATTTACCGATTCCGGCGAGCTGAACGCTGCCGTTGGTTTTAAGTTCCTTAACAAGCAGCTCGGCGTGCGCGTCAAGAACTTCTTTCGCTTTCGCTTTTGTTAAGCCGGTTGTTTCCGCCAATGCACCGACCAATTCGGTCAATGATTTTTCCTTGTTGCCGCCGGTTGCCGATTTTCCAGCCGCCGCTTTTTTAGCTCCGCCGCCGGAACTTTTCGTCGAATCGTTTTTCTTTGTTGCCATAATGTTGATTAAATTCCTCTTCTAAAAGATTTCAAAACTTCCGAGTCTCTAAAATAGCCTAATATACATTGAAAATTCAATAGCAATTGTAAGAAATTTACCGATGTTTGCTGGCGTGTAAAGAAAATTGTCGGAAATTTGAATTTTTTTAGACGTTTTTACCTTAATTTGTCGAAATTTTTTAACTGTTTTCAAAGCCGGAGAAATCTTGTTACTCAAATTATTTCAATCGGTTATAAACAACGCAAAGCCCGCGAAACACAGTCCGCCGCTGTAAAATAAAACAGTTTTATAAAAAAATTCGTTAAATACCGGTTTTTGAAATTTTTTTATAATTTGCAGACAGATTGCCCGTTTTATAAGACTTCTTGGGTCTGATAACAAATGGAAGACACCTTTCAAATTTGAGAAGCGTCATTGTCGGAGCGCGGGCATCCTGCCCGCTCTTGAACGCTCCAGGCGTTCGCCCAAAGTTTAGATAAAAATCAACATTGAACTTTATCGGGCTTGCTTTAGATTGCCCGCGCAATCTTTGCGGGCAGGATGCCCGCGCTCCCGGTCGGGAAAGTCCTGTATATAACGGAATTGACAATCGGTTTCAGACGGTTAAACGCTCTTGCGCCATTTTATCGCCGCGCACAAACACGAAATAATTTACCGCCTGACAAATATCGAATTGAAATTTTTTCATTTAGTATCTTATGATTATCGGACGCAAAAAAATTCACTGCGATTAAAACAAACAATTTCGCTTCGTTAAATTTGTGGACGGCTATATATTTTTATTGTAGATTCGCTTCATTAGTATATATTTGGAACGGTGTTGCGGCATTGTATCGAAGGCGAATAAATTAACTAAACTATGATTTTGGATTTAACAAGTTATGTCGAAGCGGTCGATTGGATTTCGCCGTTTGAAATTCGCGGGCGCGTAACCGAACTGGTCGGTCTGCTGATTCGCGCCAATGTTCCGGGCGCGCGCGTCGGCGAAGTCTGCCTGATTCGCTCGGCGCATCAGGCGCAGGCTTTGCAGGCGGAAGTCGTCGGTTTTCGCGGCAGCGAGGTCATTCTGATGCCGCTCGGCGACATCGGCGACGTGGCGATGGGCGCGGAAGTCGTATCGACCGGCAAATCGCTGCGCGTGCCGGTCGGCGAAAGTCTTCTGGGGCGCGTGCTGAACGGTCTCGGCAAGCCGATTGACAATCTCGGCGCAATCGACACGGGAACGGAATACAAAGTTTTTTCCCTGCCGCCGAATCCGATGAGCCGCGAGCGCGTTACAAAGCCGTTTGCCACCGGCATTCGCGCTCTCGACGGAGTTTTAACCGTCGGAACGGGTCAGCGCGTCGGCGTTTTCGCGGCGGCGGGCGTCGGCAAATCGACGCTTCTCGGAATGCTGGCGCGAAACACCGAAGCCGAAGTCAACGTCATCGCCCTTGTGGGAGAGCGCGGGCGCGAGGTGCGCGACTTTCTCGAACAGGATTTGGGGGCGGAAGGCTTGAAACGCTCGGTGATAATCGTCGCAACATCGAATGAACCATCGCTCGTCCGCTTAAAAGCCGCGTATGTCGCCACGGCGATTGCCGAATATTTCCGCGACCAGGGGAAAAAAGTTTTGCTGATGATGGATTCGGTAACGCGCTTTGCCAGAGCTTTGCGCGAAGTCGGTTTGGCGCGCGGCGAGCCGCCGACGCGCGCCGGTTTCCCGCCGTCGGTTTTTTCGGAACTGCCGCGCCTGCTCGAACGCACGGGAAATTCCGACAAAGGTTCGATTACCGCTTTCTACACCGTTCTGGTCGAAGGCGATGATATGACCGAACCGATTGCCGACGAAACGCGCTCGATTCTCGACGGACACATCGTTTTATCGCGCAATCTGGCGTCCGCCGGACATTATCCGGCAATCGATGTCGGGCAGTCGGTTTCGCGCGTGATGTCCACTGTCGCAACCGCGCCGCACGTCGAAGCGGCGCGCAAGCTGCGCGAAGTTCTGGCGACTTACGAAGCGCAGAAAGACCTGATTTTAATCGGCGCGTATAAACAGGGGAGCGACAAGCGCACCGATTACGCGATTTCAAAACTCGACACGGTAAACGCCTTTCTACGCCAGAACGTCGAAGAAAATTCGCCGGCGAATCAAACCGTCAATCACCTGCGCAAAATGTGGTAAATCCAGTGTTAAAAAGATACGGAGGAAATTTCAGATGTTGAAATTTCCTCCGTATCTTTTCGGCGCGATGGATTTTTCATCACAGCCGCAAACTCTTTTTATGTGCCGTCAACTTAAAACCGGGCGATTGAAATTCAGCGGCTCGTTAATCGAAAATTTTCGGTAAACTCTCTCACCGCGTCGATAATCGAGTTAAAATCTTCGACCGCCGCCGTTCCGGTAATGACAAAAACGCTGCCGTCGCCGCTCAAAACGAAAGTCTGCGCCTGCTGAACGATTAAATCTTCGATTTGGAATCGCTGAAGACGCTGAAAAGCCGCCGCGCCGTTTAAGCTCGTCGGGCGTTCGTCCAATATTTCGAGCTGTTCGATTTCCGCCGCCATCGCCTGTTTCTGCGTTTCGGCGTAATCTTCGACGCTCATAAAACCGTCGATTTGCTCGCGCGTAACAACAATATTCGCCGCAATACCGGACGCGCCCGTCGCGCCGACCAGCGTTATCATCGAGCGGTCAGCCCAGCCGCCCGGCAAAACCGATTCCCAATCATTAGCGTTAAATTTCGTCACAGTTTCTCCTTAATTTTTTAATTGCTGCAAAATAACTTTAAACTTTAATATTTGATTGACACAATTACTTTTCAAAATCCGGCGAAAATCGCGCCCGATTTCTCTCTGCAAACGAGTTTCCGAGAAAAATCTAAAAAGCTGTGAATTAAAACGGCGGCGAAATAGCGTTCGCCGCCGAAAAGATTAACGAAAAGCTGAACAAATTTTACCATCCGAAAACCGATTTTAAATTGCTGACCGCGCCGCCCGCTATATTATTGACGGCGTTCGTAACGGTTGAACGGGCTTGATTGGCGAGATTATTGACCGTCGAGCTGACTTGATGGGCAACATTATTAACCGTCGAGCGAACCTGATTGACCGCCTGCGAAGCCGTGTTTCTGACTGCCGAAACCGCCCGGCGTCCGGCTTGCGAAACGTAATTGACCGCCGCGCGCGTTCCGCTGCTGATTGCCGTCCGCGCTTGACCGACTCGCTGCGCGACGAACGTTCGGGCTGTTTTGACCGCGCTCGTCGCCGAATGATAAACCGCTCTCGCCTGCGTGATTTGGCGGTTAACATATTGTCGCCCGGCTTGCACGGCTTGACCGGCGTTTTTGCGAACCGTTCCGACAGCCTGCGAACCTACCCGCTGAACCGCTCCGGCAGCGCGCGAACCGGCGTCGATTGTCGCCGTAACGCCTTTGGCAATCGCTTTATCGACGCCGCCCATCCGCATAACCTTGTCCGCCGCTAATCCGACGAAGAAACCGATAGCTGCGCCCGGAACAGCGCCGATGCCGCCGAACCACACGCCGACTGCCGCGCCCGCCGCCGCGCCCGCCGCGCCCGCGCCGACGCCAACCGCCGTCTCGCCGACGACCGTGCCGAACGCCTGCGCGCCTCTGACTTCGCCGCGCCGATACGCACCGATTTGGTCATACGCCGAAAATCCGCCGTTGATAACGCCGCCGATAACGCCCGCGCCGCCGATGCGCCCGCCGACCGTCCGCAGAGCCGTGCTGAAAGTCTGCGAACTCATCGACGAGGCTTCGGTCTGCGCTAAACGCCCGACGACGTTGCGCGCCGCGCTGCTCGTGTAAAGTCTTTCCAAACCGCCGCCGACCAGATTCGAGCGCGTCAGAGCGGTTTCAATGCCGCGCCCGACGATTCTTTCGCCCGCCGCGCTGACTCCGCCAATAACTGCGCCCGCGCCCGTGTTGACGGCAACCGTCGTCGCCGCGCTTTTATAATCGACCGCTCCGGGCTGGCTGAAAACTTCGTATAAACTCGACGCCGCCGATATTCCCGCGCCCGCAAGCGAGCCGCCTTTGATTTCACTACGCATCGTCGGCGCGTGCGGCACATCGACGACGTTGTTAATCCGTGAACGAACTTCGAGCGGCGTCGAGCCGTCGCTCAAACCCGTATCGCGCATCGGCATAAACGACGTGCGCGGTTGTTCCCGAAGCGGAACGCTGTCGATAAACATTTCCTGCCCGCCGACGCCGCGATTTCGTCCGTCGTCGCGCAAAGTCGTGCCGTCGCCGGTGTAAAGAGTATTCGCGCCGAAATCTCGTTCAATTTGAAAACGAGCTTCAAATGCTTTTGCTTTGTCTGAAGGGAATTTAGCAGCATATTGGTCAGCATTTTTAATACCATTTCGTTGCATTATATCGCGGTGAGTATCGTAATCCTTGCCGTCATAAATGAAATTCTTTACATCTTCGACAAATTTCGGTTTATTAAAATTGTAATCTGCAAATCTGTCATCAACCTTTACTTTACCAAGTATTGTGTCCCAAAACGCTCTCGTGCGTCCCTTTGTGCCGTCGGTTTCCATTACAGCCAAACTGAAATCTTCCGCCCGCGTATATTTATCGTCGCCCGGTTTGTGAATACCGTCTCTCGTGTCCTGAATGTTTTGACGAACTTCTTTAATATAAGCATCCTTATAACCGATACGCTTCATCGTCTCGAACAAATCGCCTTTCGCGCCCGCGATTTCGTCAGCCGTCGCTACGAAAGCTGTTGACCTATGAGACAGTTGTGATTCTCCCGATTTGATATGTCTATTCTCTATCAAGCGCACAACATACGTTGGTTTTCCTCCTTTCTGAACTCGCAGGCGCACCTGGTCGGCGGAAAGAGTTGACAAATTGCCCGGACGGTTTGCTTCGGCGTTGAGGAAATCCAATGCCTTGACGGTGCTGTTACCGTGAACGTCGGCGGGGCGAAAACCGGCTTCCTGCAATGCGGTGCGGTAAGCGGCGTCGGCACGCTGAGTAACTTCGACATAGCTTTTCGCGCCGGTATAACTTGGGTCGGCTGCGCCGCTTTTTTTATACGCTTCAAAAGCCGCCAGTTCCTTGTTAAAAGTTTGTAGATGAGCGTTATCGGCTTTTGCCGTCGCTCTTATCAGCGAAATGTCATTCATCATCGAGACGCTTGCCGCATTCGCTCCGTATAATCTCTCGATGCGGTCGCGCTTCTGCTGTCCCTGAAGCTGCAAATCGCCGATTCGTGTCGCCCGCGAATCGTTTCCTGCTCGTTCTTCAGGTTTGATTTTCGGCTCGACTTTCGGTTGCGCGTGATGAACAACTCGTCTCTGTATGCCGTCGCCCTCTATTCTGCCCATCGCTTTTCTCTCCTTTTTTACTTGTTCCAATCTACAACTTGATTTTGTATTCGTTTCAATTCTCCAAGAAACAATCTTCCTGTTTCCAATGACATATATAAATTCCAAACATCACGCTCTCTCCCATCAATATTTGTTCCACGACGATTATTGGTTAACCGAAACTGCACAATCGGCTTAAAAGAAGTATGCGGGAATGTTTCATTAATACCGACAACTAAAAAATCTCCGCCTTTTTTTATTGTGAAATATTCAATTTCTAATTCGGGCAATTTTCCGGCGTAACAATCTTCGATTCGCGCAATCAGCTCTTGGTGGTTAGCTTTGTCATACAAAAATGTTATCAATATATCGCCAGTAGTTAAGTGGTGCATACGAATTAAAACATTTTCATTAAGCACTCCAATATAATATTTATAATTACCGTCGATTTCTTCATCTACCGTTTGGATTTCGCCCAAAATCTTTAAATTCGTTGAATCTATTACTTCCATTGCTTGATTATTCATCTATAAATATTTCAACTCAAGTTATCGGTAATTTCTAAAAAAAGTTTCCTAATGAAAAATTTGCTGATGAGCATTGTCGGCTTTTGCCGTCGCGCGTATTAGGCGAATGTCGTTCATCATCGACACGCTCGCCGCGTTCGCTCCGTATAATCTCTCGATGCGGTCGCGCTTCTGCTGTCCCTGAAGCTGCAAATCGCCGATTCGTGTCGCCCGCGAATCGTTACCCGCTCGTTCTTCAGGTCTGATTTTCGGTTCGGCTTTCGGCTGCGGTTGATGAATAACTCGTCTCTGTATACCGTCGTGTTCTATTCTGCCCATCGCTTTTCTCTCCTTTTTCTACTTGTTTCAACTAATAACTTGATTTTCGATTCGTTTCATTTCCGCCAGCATTAGCCTTCCCGTTTCCTGCGACATATATAAATCACGTCCGCCGCTCTCATCTTCATCAAGTATTGCTCTTCGGTTGTTACTTAATTTGAATTTTACAATTGGTCTAAAAGAAGTGTGCGGAAATACTTCGGTAATTCCAATAATCAAGTCGTCTCCACCTTTTTCGATGTTAAAATAATCAATTGACAACTCTCTTAGTTTACCAGCATAAACATCTTCAATTTTCTTAATCACTTCAGCGTAATTTGCACGGTCAAAGAATACCTTTGCGACAAAATTTCCAGCCAAATCTTTGATTCTTGTCATAAACTTGTCATCTAAAATGCCTAAGTAATAATGCTCAATGTTGTTTACCGGCTCGTCAACATAACGAAAATCAGCCAGCACCTGCATCTGACTTGAATCAATAACATCTATTGTTTGATTATTCATTATTCTATTTATATCAACTAACAACTTGATTTTCGATTCGCTTCATTTCCGTCAGCATTTTTTTGCCTGTTTCCAGCGACATATATAGATTGTGTCTGCCGCTTTCATCTCCATCTAAAACCGCTCGCCGATTGTTAGTTATATTAAAATTTACAATTGGTTTGAATGCTGCCATCGGAAATATTGAAGTAATGCCGATAACCAGAAAATCTTTTCCACCTTTAAAACTAAAATAATCAACGTCCGGCACATCTTTCAACTTTCCCGCGTAAACGTCTTCTATCTTTCTAACCACTTCGGCGTAATTTACCAAGTCAAAGAATACCTTTGGTGTGAAACTTCCTGCGAAATTTCTAATTTTCGTTATAAATTTGTCGTCTAAAACACCAAGATAGAAATGCTCGATGTTTTCCACCGGCTCATCAACATAACGAAAATCAGCTAATACCGTCATTTGACTTGAATCTATAACTTCTACCATTTCATTATTCATTATTCTATTTATACCAATGACCAACTTGATTTTCGATTCGCTTCATTTCTGCCAGCATTAGTTTTGCCGTCTCGATTGACATTGGTAAGAACCAATTGCCCGACTCGCTTCCGTCCAGATCTGCCCGCCGGTTATTTGTCAGCTTAAATTTTACAATCGGTTTGAATGCCGCCATCGGAAATGTCGAGACAATGCCGATAACCAGAAAATCTTTGCCGCTCTTAAATTCAAAATACTCTTTGTTTGATTCCGGCGCTTTGCCTGCAAAAACATCTTCGAGTTTTTCAATTAACTGTGAGTGACTGGCTCGTTCATACAAAAATGCCGCCGACTCATTGCCAGTTAAATCTCTTGCGTTAATCAATACATTTTTCTCAAGAACGCCTATTTTGTAATGGTCGGTATTGTCAAAAATCTCTCCGACATAATCGAACTCACTTAAAATCAACATCTGACTCGAATCTGTTACTTCCATTGCTTGATTATTCATTTATAAATATTTCAACTCAAGTTATCGGGAGTTTCCAGAAAAAGTTTCCTGTTTTGAAGAAAAGTTTATAAATTCAATTTCACCCGTAACCGTGCCGATTGCCTGCGAAGCCGAAACTTCGCTGCGCCGGTATGCGCCGATTTGGTCATACGGCGAAAACGCCCTGCCTACGACTCCGCCGATAATCGAAGAACCGGCGACGCACAATGTCGTGCCGTCGCCGGTGTAAAGCGAATTTGCGCCGAATTTATCTTCTATTTCAAAACCCGGAGGCGAAAGTATCGGCTTTGCAACTTTCCAATAAACTTTTTGACAGTAAAATTTCGTCGAATATTTCCCGCACTTTTATTGTTCGCCTCTTTTGTTCGCCTCTTTTGAATTTTTCAGCCGTTTATACTGTCCGGTCAGTTCTTCGAGTTCCGCCTGCAATTGTTCACCTGTTAATTTACTCAGGTCGGTTTCTTCGGCGTCGCCGCCCAATGCTCTGACGGCTTTGACGGCATTCTTTATTCGCGTCCGCAATTCCGGCGCGCTCGATTCTTTGACGGGTTCTTCTCTGTTTGATTCCTGAACCGCTTCTTTCTGCTCCCCGACAATTTCTTCATTCTCAACCATCGAAGCTGCCGGATGCCCACGGGCTGTTTTCAGGTCGAAAAGAATGCACTCTAAAACGCCAATCAGCGCAAATTCCGACATTCCGTTGTTCTCTATCTGATATTCGCCGTCTGTTTCTGTTATAACTATCGTTTTCTCGCTCATATTTGCCTGTTCTGATGCCTTTCCCGATTCAAAGCACTCTGTTACCTTAATCTACTGTTAAAAACTTCTTAAAAGCCGTTTTTCGGGTTTGAGCCGATTGATTTTTTATCAGAGACGAATTTATTATTTTATTGAACATCTCTGGTTTGAAAATAAACGCACTCGTCGGTTTTTGAATCGACCACTTCGACCTGAGCGAACGACTTTAATAATTTGTCGGCTTTTCGTTTTGCCGTCTCGAAATCCTGCGACCGACCTTTTTGCGTCAGCGGCGTTGAATCTTTCATTTCCACATCTCCGGCTTTTATTAAATACATTTTAGTTAATTCCTAATTCCTTTGTCAGCCAACTCCAATCTTCGTCGGTATACCATTTCTGGAAATCCTGCAGGAATTCATCACCGGCAAATTCCCGCAGCTGTTCGAGCGCCGCTTCCCTGCTCGGCTCGTCGAGCGGTTTTATTTCGTAACTCTCCGATTCGGGTTTGCCAACCGTGTCGATTTTTATTTTGGGTGATTTGGCGGGCGAAACAGTATCACGAAGTTTGCGGCGCAGCACTTCGGTTAAAAAAGCCGGGATGCTTGAAATGTTGTCTGTTCGCCTGGCGGCGATTTTCAATTCGAGAATGAGCAGGTCGGCAAGTTTCCTGAGATTTTCATTTTCTCGCTCTGAAAGTTTTTTGCCGGTTACGTCTTCGGCTGCCGTCTGAAATTTTTCGATAAAACCGGCGAAAGTCGCGCGCGCGTCATCATCATTCTTTGTATTGTCTTTAAGAGAAGTCTTAGGCACATCTAAAACGCCCGTATTTATTGACTCTGAACTCTGCCTACTCTGCCCAGAAACAAGACAGACTAGTCTGTCTTGTTTCTGGGCAGAGCTAGTCAGACTAGCCAGACTAGTCACACTAGGCAGACTAGTAGTTTCTTCGGGCAGAAAAATCTCAAACTGATTCCCCTTGTGTTCGCCGGCGAAAACGGTCTCACTTATTAATCCGACTATCTGCAAATGGCTGATGTTGGAATCGAAAGTTGCGCGCGATCCTATGTCGGCAAGTTTCATTAATTTTGATTTTCTGATGCGAATTTGCCGGACGGGAACTATTGCGCCGCGCGTAAGCGAATAAAGGGCGTCATAAAGCTGCTTGCTTTTACCCTTGAATAATCCGTCGGGAATTGCCTGCCGGGTTATCGAGTTTGGCGTTTTTTGAAAATCTTTCGACGGAGCCGCTTCTTTAGTCTGCCTAGTCTGACTACTCATACTAGGCAGACTAGGCAGACTTTCATTTTCGACAAGTTCAAGCTGAGTTTTTTCTGCCCGGATTAAGTCATCGTGCGGCATCGCGATTTTGTGGATTTTCAATCCGAGTTTATTTTTAGCTTTTGGAACGCGAAGTAGAGACTCGGTTTCTGGTTTCGTTTTGCTTTTCATTATCCTTGTTTGACTACGCTTAATTTATTGATTCCTAAATTCAGTCTGACTAAAACTTCGTCGGTTAAATTATTGAACTGTTCGGTCGCGTTATGATTCGGCGCGTACATCACAACGGGTAATCTTTGAGAAGGAGCTTCGGCGACTTTTGAATAATCGTGCAGATTGGTTTCAAAAACATAACCGACTAATCCGACGGCGTCTTCGACTGCGCCTCGCGCCTCAGCCGACAAGTTGCGATTCGGTTTGTAGAGATTCATTACCGCACCCAACATCTCCAAACCGGCGTTGACATTCTTTTTCACCTGCTGAACGGTAAATGCCAAATCAGCCAAACCCTGTAAGCCCATTGCGTCGGCGGCGCAGGGAATCAGCACAAAATCGGCAGCGTATAACGCAGCGGTTAAAAGTTTGCCAAGCTGCGGCGGGCAATCGAGAAACACTAAATCATACTCGCCGCTGATTTCAACCAATTGATTTTTCAATCTGTGCGTTAAATAGTCCGGCTGCATCTCAAATCTGGCAAGTCGAATGTCTGCGGGAACGAGGTCGAGATGATTAACCGGCGTTTCGATAATCGTATCGGAGAGGGGAAGCGGCTCGCTTTTCTTTGCGCCGACTGCTTCCGGCTCGATAAGAACGTGCGAGAGCGTAACTTCGTAAATATCTTCGTCAACCCAGCTTTGCGTCAAATTTCCCTGCGGGTCGCAGTCGATTACTAATGTTTGATAACCGCGCAAGGCACAGCAGGCAGACAATTCGCGGGCGACCGTAGTTTTCCCGACGCCGCCCTTTTGATTTGCAATAGCTATTATTTTTTGCATATTTTATCGCTTTTCGATTTGCGCGAGTGTTTAATTTTTTTCGCTTTAAATATCGCAATAATCCTTATCGACTTTGATTAAGCAGGCTTGTTGTTTGTCTGTTGAGACTTGACCCGGTTTATGCAGCTTTTTTGCGTCCGCGCCGTTCGGGACGGTTTTTGATAATCTCGATATATTCAGCGTCAATCATATAATCACGTCCGAATTTTTCCGCCTTAATCTCGCCGCTTAAAATCATTTGACGAATACGTATGTCAGATAACTCAACCCGGGTGGCAAGTTCTTTTGTAGTTATTTTTTTTATCATAGCGGATAAAGAATAAAATACTTTTACATTTATTGCAAACAATAACTATTGTAAGTGCTAATTAATAAAATTGATAAAGTAAATAGTCCTGCTGAGCGTGGTGCGCTTATCTTAATTTTGGATAAATCGTTGGTTACTTAGTTTAGATTTTTTGAGGCATTCGGCGCATCTGCAACCGATTGGTTTTATAAAATCATTAAAGTAATTTTTGCCGTAATCGTAAGTGATTTCTTCGCCGGCTTCGATTGCTCTGATTGACCAAATCCACACTCGCGCGCCGGTTCTGTACGCTTTGGCGTTCGGCTGGCACGAATGATTGATATAACGGGCGTGATTCGAGCGCGGGCTGCCGTCGATGGTGTAATCCTCGTCGAGCGTCATTAAATATTTGCCGCCTTTTTTATCGGCTTCCTCTCCGGTTAAAATCAAGCCGATGTATTCGATAATCTTTTTATCGTCTTTAATCGGAACAAGCGTGAAAAAGCCGAGTCCGGTTTTGGCGGTGCGCTTAATGGCGTAACGTGATTTCCGCGTTGTCATAAAATTGTCGGTTTAACAGCTTTTACGTTTTCAGGGGCGTTAATACCGAAGGCGAGTTTGTTTCGACTGAAAAGTATTTCCCGCGAAAAAATCCGAATCTGATAGTTTTCTTTGTCGGCGTCAAAGCGGTCTCCTGTATCGGGCAATTTTACTTTAACTTAATTGCTGCCAAAACAATTTGTAGAACAATCAGCAAAATGCAGCTTATTAAAATTATAACAAAACCTGTCTGCAAACTGCCGAAAGCAGTCGAGGTAAACCCGATTAGCCACGTCGTAAACGCGCCGCCGAGACTGCCGCAGATAAATAACGGCGCGGCGTTGTGAATAGAATCGGCGCCGAAGGTTTTTGTGAAACGCGCCGTATTGGTCGGGAAAACCGTGGAGCTGCCGAAGCCGAGAATGGCGGCTGCCGCTATTAAATGCGCCGAGCCTGTCGCGCCGAGAATTAAGACGGCTCCGGCGGTCATAATGATTAGACTGCCGGTCAGTATTACTTCTTCTCCGAAAAACCGAAAAAACAACGGCGCGACGGCGCGCCCGATGACCAGAAGCAGAAAAAAAACGAATGCCGCCGATAACCGGACGTTCGTCAAAGGCGCGGCTAGGCGCGATTGGTAAGTTGTAATCCAACCGCCGACGCTGCTTTCGATGCCGATGTGAACGAAACCGAAAATCGCAATCAACCGCGCGGTCGCGGTTCTCCAAATCGGCGCGGAAACAGTACCGCCGGAATTTTTATCTTTGTATAAATTTGGCGGTGAATTTGAGAATGCAAATAAAGCGCCCGTTAATAAAAATAAACCGGCAAGCAAAAAACAGAGCGTTGAAATATTGCCCGGCGAAACAGTCGAATCAACCAGCGGCTTGCAGAAAATCGCGCCCGCGCCCCAGAAAAAATTTATAATATTTAATGCGGACGACGATTTTCGTTCGTTAAGTTTGACGATAAAAAGGTTTACGGTCGGAATTGCCAGACCGATGCCGACGCCGTAGACAAAAATCGCCGCCGGAGTTTCAAGCCGCGAGACAAAATTTAATCCGGCGCATCCGAAAGCTGTCAGGCAGAAACTGACCGAGAGCAATTTGAGATAGCCGATTTTTTTTATTATGCGGTTATAAGAAAAAGTTCCAAGCAGAGAACCGGCAAACTGCGCGACGAAAAGATAACCGGCTTGACGGTCGTTAAGAGAGAGTCGGACGGAGAGAATCGGCAGAATTTGTCCGAGCAGAACCGTAATTATGCCGACCAGAAAAAATCCCGCGTGCAGCAGAACCGTGAGTTTTTTGACGCCTGAAACTTTTTCGGCTTCGATACTTTCCATAAACAAAGAAAATTTTGCCGGCACAATTTCGGACGCGAACGCGAAAAAAAAAGTTTATTTTTTAACCTGAGCAGTTGATTGGCGGACGATAAGTTTCGGCTCGACGGTCAGAGTTTCGGGAATTTTCGCGCCCGCGTCCGCTTGATTTTTCGCCACTCTGTCAAGAAGCGTCCGCGCCGCGATGCCGCCCATTTCAAAAAGCGGCTGGCAAATGGTCGTCAGCGCCGGATTGTAAAAAGCGGCGGCGTAAATGTCGTCGAAACCCAGCACGGACACGTCTTCGGGAACTCTTAAATTCGCTTCCCGCAGCGCTCTGATTGCGCCGATGGCGGAAATATCATTAAAGGCGAACAGCGCGGTGAACGGCTTTCGGCGGGCGATAATTTTCCGCGCGGCGATGTAGCCGATTTCCGGCGAAGGCGTGTCGCCTTCGAGCTGCGCGATTAAATCGGCGTCGATTTTTATTTCGCGCCTTTTTGCCGATTCGACGATTGTGTTCCAGCGAATTTCGGTATCCGAGCTGAAATCCTGTCCTTTGATAAAAGCGATTTTTCGGTGTCCGAGCGCGAACAAATGTTCGATTCCGAGTTCGGCGGCGCGGCTGTGGTTTAAGATGACGTTTGTAATGCCTTCGATTGGCGCGTGTCCCGAAACGGTTACAACCGGCAAATCGCTCTCGAAACGAATCGGCGTATCGACCGCGATGATGCCTTCGACCTGCCTTTCGAGCAGCATTTTCGGATGATGCGCAAGCAGGTCTTCGCGGTGCAGATGGCTCGCCGTCAAATAAAAAAATCCTTCTTTGGACAAAACTGCTTCGACACCGCTTAAAACCATCGCCGAATAACCGTCGGACAATTCCGGCACGATAACGCCGAAGGTAAAACTGCGCCGCGCCCTCAAGGAACGCGCGAAATAATTCGGGCGGTAATTAAATTGTTCCGCCGCCTCGAAAATGCGGTTTTTGGTTTCCTGCGGAATCGCACTCGCCGCCGGCGCGTCATTTAAAACAATCGAAAGCGAAGTCGGCGATAGTCCGAGATGCGCCGCCAACTCCTTTAAGCTGACGCTGCGATTATTTTGTTTTTCGGAATTTTCCGTTAAAGAATCCTTTTTCGGACGCGGCATAGCCGAAAGTTTCGCACACTGTCAAAGCCGACGCAAGATTATTTTTCAAAGATTTTTGTCGGCTGACCGGACAAATTCAAGAAAACTCTTGACCGAAATGTTACAAGAGTGTTATAAATTCGTATCAACTAAAACGATTTAGTAAAACGATTCAGCAAGTCGTATTCATTAGCGCGATTTTTTCAAGCGAAAGCAATTTCAAGAGGATTTTGAGAGACTCCGGCGACCTTCAAATTCGCCGTTCGCGCATCGAAATCGGCAAACAGTTTTTCCGCAATTTTTTCATTTAACTTAAGTTCTGGAGGTTTCCAAAATGCAAAGAGGCGTTGCAAAATTTTTTAATACTCTGTTTTTCGGGGCGGTTGTTTTGTGTTTGAGTCTGACGGCTCACGCGCAATTTCGCGCCGCTTTTCAAGGCGTCGTAACCGATTCGTCAGGCGGCGTAATTTCCGGCGCGACGGTTACTTTGACCAATAAAGAAACGGGGCGCGTACAGCAAAATGTTACGGGCGAAAACGGATTTTATCGTTTTTCGGGTCTCGCGCCCGGCAGTTACAGCGTCGCCGCCGAGCAGACGGGCTTTAAGAAACAGACGATTGAAGATGTTAATATCGCGGCGGAAATCACGCAGGGCGTCGATATAACATTGGAAACCGGCGGCATCAGCGAAGTCGTTACCGTAACAAGCGAGGCGACGACGTTGGAGACGGAAAACGCCAACGTCCAAAAAGCGCTCGGCACGCAGGAAATCCGCAATCTGCCGCAGAACGGACGCGACCCTTTTGAATTGCTGCGCTTAACGCCCGGAGTTTTCGGCGACAGCTCGCGCGGCGCCAGCGGTCTAGCCTCGAATTTGCCGAATACGCCGGGACCGGGCGGCTCGAACAATTCGATTTTTCAATCGGAAAACGTGCCGCAAATCAGCGCCGCCGGTCAGCGCGTAACAGCTAATAATTATCAGCTCGACGGCGTGAGCATCAACAGTTTGCAGCAGGGCGGCGCGGCGGTCGTTACGCCGAATCAGGAATCGCTAAAGGAAATCGTCGTCTCCAGCTCGTCATTTTCCGCCGAAGACGGGCGAAATTCCGGCGCGCAGGTGCGGGCGGTTTCGCAGAACGGCACAAACGATTTTCACGGCAGCGCGTTTTTCAAATATAACGACCCGAAATTCAACGCTTTTAACAGATTTAACGGCATTCCGGGCAGAAATCCTGTTCCGGCGACGCGCGTCGAAGACCGCTATAAACAGTTCGGCGGCTCGCTCGGCGGTCCGGTTATTTTTCCGCGTTTCGGCGAAGGCGGACCGGCGATTTACAGCGGCAAAAATAAATTGTTTTTCTTTGTTTCCTACGAAGGCTTGCGAAACAACACCAACAACCAGTATCGCGCTTTTGTCGAAACCGCGCAGTATCGCCAACAGGTTATCGCGGCGCGTCCGAACGGAATCACGGCGCGAATTTTTCAATCGTCGGGCATCGCGCCGCGTATCGCGTCCATCCTGCCGCAACAAACCTGCGCGCAGGTCTTCGGCGGTGATGCCGCCGCGCGCTGCCGCGATGTTGCGGGCGGACTTGATTTAGGCTCGATTACCGGAACGCGCAATGTTTACCTGCCGCTCGGCGACGGCATCGGCAAATCAAATATCGGCGGCGGTTTCGACGGAGTGCCGGATGTCGTTTACGCGCTGCTCAACCAGCCGAATCAGCAGACGGGCAACCAGTATAATGCCCGCATTGATTATAATTTGAACAGCCGAAATCTAATTGCCGTCAGCAGTTACATTACGAAAAGCAATACTTTATCCACTTTCCCCGGCTCGCAGAGTCGTCAGGGTGCTGATGTTTTCGTCGCGCCGACGCCGTATGTCGTTACCGGAATTTGGATCAGCAATCTGTCGAGCAATAAGGTCAACGAATTTCGCACCAATTACACGAGCTTTAAAGATGATGAAATAAAATCTTCGGCGAATACCAATTTCGGAATTCCGAACGTGCAGGTCGAAGGCGTGCCGTTTAACCAGATTCGTTTCGGAACGCCGCGCGCGGAGACGACTCCGGCGATTTTTTCGCAGCGAACGCTTGAATTCGCCGATGCGCTGACGACCGTTTTCGGAAATCACGCCGTTAAATTCGGCGGCTCTTTCCGCCGCGAGTTCAATGACAACGAGTTGAGCGGCGGCGCGCGCCCGCTTTATTCGTTCGTCGGCTTATTTAACCTGGCTAATGACACGCCGATTTTTGAAGCGATAAACGCCGACCCGAAAACCGGCGCGCCCGCGAACGCCAAACGCAGTCTGCGCTCGAACGACATTTCGTTTTTCGTGCAGGACGACTGGAAACCGCGACCGAATCTGACCTTAAATCTCGGTCTGCGCTACGAATACTTTTCGCCGCTGACGGACACGGGAAATCGTCTGACGAATTTACAGCTCGGAACGGGAGCGCAGACTTTGACCGCTGCCAAACTCGTCAGCGTCAAATCATTGAACGACCCGGATAGAAATAATTTCGGACCGCGCGTCGGCTTTGCTTACAGCCCGAAACTGTCGAGTCTTTTCGGCGCCGCTTTCGGCGAGAGGTTCGATAATAAGATGGTTATACGCGGCGGCGCGGGAATTTATTACAACCGCATTCCGACCGTCGTATTCTCGAACGCGGCAGCCAATCCGCCGAATTTCGCGCGTTACAATATCTGCTGCGGAACGGCGTCAACCGATTTCGGTTCGCCTTTCGCGGGCGGACAGATTTTATACGGCATAGGTTCGGATAACACGACTAACGGTTTTCCAATCAATCCTCTTCTGGCAAGCGGCATAAATCCGGCGACCGGTTTGCCGAACGGCGGCGCGGTTGAAATTTACGGCAGTCCGCGCCGCGTGCCGAACGCGGAAGTTTATAAATACTCGCTCGATTTGCAGTATGAACTGCCGTATCAAATGGTTGCTTCAATCGGTTACGAAGGCAATCAAAGCCGCAATTTAGTCCGGCTGGTCAATCAAAATTTTATTTACACGGCAAATCCGGGAATTTTTGCTGCCTATTTTGCTACGCCCGATGTTAATGCAAGCTATAACGGAATGAACTTGCGTCTTGAAAGACGTTTTGCAAATAACTTCCAGGTCGCGGCGAATTATCGCTTTGCGAAAAGTCTCGACACGCTTTCCAATGAAGGTCCGGGCGCGGTTACAAACCAGACTTATCCGGTTGATTTGAGTCAGGAAAGAGGTCCTTCGGATTACGACGTGCGGCATAATTTCAACGTGTCGGGTTTGTATATTCTGCCGTTTTTCAACAATCAAAAAACTCTAGCCGGAAAGCTGCTCGGCGGCTTTGAAGTCAGCGGCATCTTGACGTATCACACGGGTTTTCCGTGGACGCCGAAAGTCGGAGCGGGAATTCGCGGCGCGGGCGGCGATTTCTTCGGACCGGTTCGCCCGATTGCTTATTTCGGCGGCGTTCAGCAGGACACTTCAAACAGCTCGTTCCTGCGTCCGAACGGTTATTTCACCGGCGGCGGCGCGCGTTATTTCCGAACGACGCTAATCGGAGACCCGCCGACGTTTCAACAAAACCCGCCGGGAATCGGACGCAATTCGTTTCGCGGACCGAACTATTTCAATATCGATATGAGTTTCGCCAAACGATTCGGCTTGCCCGGTTTGAAATTCCTGGGCGAAAACCGGAATCTCGAATTAAAGGCAAATTTCTTTAACATCTTCAACCGTCTGAATCTTGCGCCGTTCGGATTCTTCAGTTCGGGAACATTTGTCAATAACGCCAACTTCGGCGAAGTTGACGGCGCTTTAGCCGGACGAACGGTGGAATTTCAAGCCAGATTCAGATTCTAAAAAATATAAATTTTTCAAGGCAGGTCGAGCGGCGGCTTGCCTTATTTTTTTAAATCGAATCGTTACACAGTCGTATAAACGGAGTTAATTTTATGAGGTTAGCGATTAAAGGCAATCTCGTTTTTGTTTTATTTTGCCTGCTTTTTTCCATTTCGCCTGTCGCCTTTTCGCAGCGCGGCGTTCGTTCCGCTACTAAGTCAGCTGATGTCGAGCGAAAAATCAATGTTTTGCTGGCGAAAATGACCATTGCCGAAAAGCTCGGACAGCTTCAGCAGCTCGACGGCGAAGCGGACGGGCGTTTTCGTCCCGAACATCTTGAGCTGGCGCGAAAAGGTCTGCTCGGCTCGACTTTGAACGTGCGCGGCGCGAAGAATACGAACGAATTGCAGCGCGTCGCGGTTGAAGAATCAAGGCTGAGAATTCCGATTCTTTTCGGTTTCGACGTGATTCACGGTTATCGAACTTTATTTCCGATTCCGCTTGGAGAAACGGCAAGCTGGGATTTGGAGTCGGTGGAAAATGCGGCGCATATCGCGGCGCGGGAAGCGCGTTCCGCCGGAGTTCACTGGACTTTCGCGCCGATGGTCGATATTGCACGCGACCCGCGCTGGGGCAGAATTATGGAAGGCGCGGGCGAGGACGTTTTTCTCGGCGGCGAAATGGCAAAGGCTCGCGTGCGCGGTTTTCAGGGCGCGGATTACAGTCAAATCGACCGCGTGATGGCGTGCGCCAAGCATTTCGCGGCTTACGGCGCGGCGGAAGCGGGGCGCGATTACAACACTGTCGATATGTCGGAACACACTTTGCGCGCGATTTATCTGCCGCCGTTTAGAGCTGCGATTGACGCGGGCGTCGGAAGTTTTATGACGGCGTTCGACGATTTAAACGGCGTTCCTTCGACGGCGAATCCGTTTCTTTTAAGACAAATTCTGCGCGGTGAATGGAAATTCGACGGGCTTGTCGTCAGCGATTATACGTCCGTTAAAGAATTGATAAATCACGGTTTGGCGGCAAACGAAGCGGACGCGGCGATGTATGCCTTAAACGCCGGAACGGATATGGAAATGGTCAGCCGAACTTATAACCAAAACGGCGAGGAATTGTTGAAATCCGGCAAAGTTTCAATCGAAACGATTGACAACGCGGTGCGAAACGTCCTGCGCGTCAAATTCCGGCTCGGACTTTTCGAGCATCCCTTTATTGATGAAAATTTAGAAAAGAACACGATTAAAAAACCCGAATTTCTCCAGGCGGCGCGCGAGACGGCGGCAAAATCTTTCGTTTTATTGAAGAACGAACGCGAGACTCTGCCGATTAGTAAAAACTTGAAAAAAATTGCCGTCATCGGCGCGCTTGCCGACGACAAAGCCAACACGCTCGATTGGTGGGCGGGCGACGCCAAAGCCGAAGATTCAATCACGATTCTCGAAGGCATTCGCCAAAAACTCGGCTCAAGCGCGAAAATTCGATTTGAAAAAGGTTGTGAATTAAATTGCGATTCGGACAAGGATTTCGATAAAGCGGCGGACGCGGCGAAAGATGCGGATTTTACCGTTCTCGTCGTCGGCGAAACGCGCGACATTTCCGGCGAAGCGGCTTCGCGGACGAATCTCGATTTGCCCGGCAGACAGCTCGATTTGGTCAAAGCGATTCATCAGACCGGAAAGCCTTACGCCGTCGTTTTGAAAAACGGCAGACCGCTGACAATTAATTGGCTGGCGGAGAATTCACCGGCGATTTTAGAAACGTGGCATTCGGGAACGATGGGCGGCGCGGCGGCTGCCGATGTTTTGTTCGGCGACCAGAATCCGGGCGGAAAACTTCCCGTAACTTTTCCTAGAAATGTCGGTCAGATTCCGATTTATTACAATCATAAATCGACCGGCAGACCGTTTGAAGCCGAAAATCGCTACACTTCCAAATACATCGACCAGCCGAACACGCCGCTTTATCCGTTCGGTTTCGGACTTAGTTACACGCAATTTAATATCTCCAATCTAAAACTTGATAAAACTCAAATAAAACCGACCGAAAATATAAAAATTAGTGTCGATGTCGAAAACGTCGGCAGGCGCGACGGCGCGGAAGTCGTTCAGCTTTACATACGCGATTCGGCGGCGAGCGTTACGCGCCCCGTCAAAGAATTAAAGGATTTTCGGCGCGTTACGCTCAAGGCTGGCGAAAAGCAAACGGTAGAATTTACTTTGACGCCGGAAAAATTCGGCTTTCTCGACCGCGCAATGAAATTCACGGTTGAAGACGGCGACTTCAAAGTTTTTGTCGGAAACAGTTCCGAAGGCGGTTTGGAAAGCGGTTTTACAGTCGGGCGAACAGCGCCAATCGCGGAAAAAAAAACTAAATTAACCGGCGCGAAGCCTATTTTTAGTGAACAATTGCCGACGAAAGCGATTCCGGCGGCGCAAATTTCGGCGGCGGACGACGCATTTTTAGAAGACTTATCAAAGAAAACCTTCCGCTATTTTTGGGAACAGTCCGACCCGAGTAACGGTTTGACGCTCGACCGCGCCCGCGCCGACGGCTCGCGGCTTCCCGCCGGTCATCCGAGTTATAATATCGCCAGTTCCGCCGCGACCGGATTTGCTTTGACGAGTCTTTGCGTCGCCGCCGAAAGAAACTGGGTAACGCCCGCCGAAGCCAAAATTCGCGCCCGCCAAACATTAGATTTTTTCGCCAATCGCGCCTACAACAAAAACGGCTGGTTTTATCATTGGATGGATAAAACAACAGGCGAAAGACGCTGGAGAAGCGAAATTTCCTCGATTGATACGGCGCTTCTGCTCGGCGGAGTTTTGAGCGTCAAACAATGCTTTCAAAACGATAAAGAAATCGCGCGACTGGCGACAAAAATTTATGAACGCGTGGATTTTAAGTGGATGCTCAATGGAAATCCGTATCTGCTTTCGCACGGCTGGCGACCGGAGACAGGTTTTATCTCAAGTCGCTGGGACACTTACAGCGAACACGCGCTGCTTTATTTTCTGGCAATCGGCTCGCCGACCAACCCGATTTCCCCAAAATCGTGGTATGCGTGGAGGAGAGATTTCGTAACCTACGGCGAATATAAATACTTAGCCGGAGACGCGCCGCTTTTTATACACCAATTTTCACAGGCGTGGCTCGATTTGCGCGGACGAAGCGAAAAATGCGCGCCGTATGTGAATTACTACGAGAATTCCGTCAAAGCGACGCGCGCGCAGAGACAATTTTTTATTGATATTTCTAAAGAATATCCGACATATTCGGCAAGCGTCTGGGGCTTGACGGCTTCGGACAGCCAAAACGGTTATGTCGCGTGGGGCGCGCCGCCGCGTCCGGCATCTCTGGACGGAACAATCGTGCCGTGCGCGCCCGCCGGTTCGCTGATGTTCACGCCGGAAATTTCGCTGGCTGCTCTGCGCGAAATGAAAAGTAAATTCGGCGATAAAATTTACAAGTATTACGGCTTCGTCGACGCATTTAATCCGCGCACCGGTTGGACGGATTCCGATGTCATCGGTATAGATTTAGGCATTACACTGTTAAGCGCGGAAAATTTGCGAAGCGGTAAAATTTGGTTTTGGTTTATGCGAAATCCCGAAATAATTCGAGCGCTTCGACAGGCAAATTTAACATAGAAATTTTAAGGCGCTTTTGCAATGGACGCCGTTATTAAAGACGGCTGCATTGAGTTAGAAGGTTTTCTCCAGGTGTTATATGATTTTTCGGATAGTGCAAATCGCCGTTCCGTTCGTCTGGTTCGGAATGATCGGCGCGATTTCGTTTATGGAAGCTCCGCTCAAGTTTCAAGCGCCGAACATTACGATTCCGCTCGGTTTGGAAATCGGGCGGCTGGTGTTTTTCGCGCTCAACAAAATCGAGATTCTGCTGGCGGTTTTAATGTTCGCCTCGTTCGTTAAAATCAAACCGAAAAGCAAATTAGAGCTTTATTCCTTCGCCGTCATCGCGCTTCTTCTTGTTTTGGAAACCGTCTGGTTACTGCCCGTTCTGGACGCGCGCGCAGCAGAAGTCGTCGGCGGAATCGCCGCGCCTTTTTCAAACGGGCATTTTATTTACATCGCTTTCGACGCGGTGAAATTTATTCTGCTGCTCGTTTTGGGCGCAAGCGTCGCCAAAAATAATTTAAAGGTTTGAATAAAATGAAAAAGGACATTGAAACACGCGCCGATATTGACGACTTGATGCGTCGCTTTTACGGCAGAGCGTTAAACGACGACGTAATCGGCTATATTTTCAGGATTGCCGAACTCGATTTGGAACATCATCTGCCGGTTATCGGCGATTTTTGGGAAACGCTGCTTTTCGGCGCGGGTAATTACCAGAGACACGGACGCAATCCGCTCCAGATTCACGGTCAGCTAAGTTTGAAAACGCCTTTGCAAGCGGCGCATTTCCGGCGCTGGCTGGAGATTTTCCGCCAAACGGTCGACGAAATTTTCGCCGGCGAGCGCGCCGAATTCGCTAAACTTCGCGCCGAGATGATTGCCGGTCGAATGCTCAGCTTCGTCGGCGGCGTTCCGGCGTCGGGCGTTTAGCGGGCGCGGCTGTTTCCTCGTCGGTCAAAAGCTCGCTGGTTTTTTTGAGGTCTAATTTTTCCTCCTACTGAAAAATTCCGGGAAAATTTCTTTCAATCGTTCCAGCTTTCGAGCCTTTATATTCAGGCTTTTCCCGTTAATCTCGGTGTTCACGGCGTTCTGTCTTTTTCGACGATTTTCCGGCGTCGAACCGGCGAAATATTTGATGACCGGAGCGGTCGGCGCATAAACTTGAAAGCGGCTGACGGGCGCGTCGGGTTCAGTGTCGTTGCGGTTAATATTTCACCGCTCGTTTTGTAGAAATTTCTCAGTCCGGCGCAATAACTTTAACAAAACCCGCGACGGCTTGCAGTGCTTTTAAACATTTTTCCGCGCCGGTTGAAGCATTATACCCAAAAATTGGAGCTTTGCGTGTATCTTAAACGCTTTTTTTTCGCTAAACAGGGATAAGAAGATTGGTTTTGTCAGGAAAGATGAAATGCGGGCATTTTACGGCTGTTTTTAATTTTTCAGCCGAACTGCGAGCAGCGCGTTATTTCTCCAACTGTTTTACCAGCCAGCTCCAATCTTCTTCGGTATACCATTTTTTGAAATCCTGTAAAAATTCGTCGCCCGCAAATTCCCGCAGCTGTGCGAGCGCCGATTCTCTGCCGCCGGCGTCGAGCGGTTTTATTTCATACCGGCTTTCGTCGCCGGGCTTTCCGAGCGTATCGGTTTTGACCTTCGGGTTTTTCGCCGTCGGCGCGTCTCTTAGCTTCCGGCGCAGAACTTCGGTCAGAAACGCCGGAACAGACGAAATGTTTTCCGTGCGGCGTGCGGCGATTTTTAATTCGAGAATTAACAGCTCGGCAAATTTCTCTAAATTTTCTCCGTCGCGCCGCGTCATTTTTTTGCCGGTTACGTCTTCGGCTGCCGTCTGAAATTTTTCGATAAAACCGGCGAAAGTCGCACGCGCGTCATCATCATTCTTTGTATTAGTCTTTAAAGAAGTCTTAAGGGATGCGTTTTCCTCAATGTTTACGGGCGTTAAACCCACCCAATCCCCACCAACTAAGTTGGGTGGGTCCCACCCAACTTTCTTGGGTAGGTTAGGTGGGTTGGTTAGGTTGGTCTGGTTGGGTGAGTCAGCCTCTTCCGGAATGAAGACTTCATACCAGTTTCCGTCGTGGCTTCCGACGACAAAATCGACCTTTAACAAGCCGACCGATTTGAGGTGTTTGAGGTGTTTGTCTATCGTAACGTCGCTGACGCCCGTCCATCTGATAAGGTCGCTTTTCGTCGCTCTGATTTTTCTAATCGGGTTGACCGCGCCTCTGGTTTTTAAATAAAGCGCATCGTAGGTGTTTTTGCTCATTCCCTTAAAAAATCTTTCGGGAACAGCTTCGCGGGCAATCGAATTAGCGACTTTCGTGTAATCGCTCTGCGGGGAGACAGGGTTGGTTGGGTTGGTTGAGTATGATTGGTTATGTTGGTTATGTTGGTTAGGTATGATTGGTTGGGTATCTTCCGGCTCGACTTCGTTTTCGGCGGGAAAATTCATTATTTCGCCGAACGGGTGTTTTACCTTTTGCCTGTCTTTGCCCAGATTATCGAATATGCCGCGGCGCTGCGGCGCGCGCGTTTCAATTTGCACCTTTTCTTTTTTCGGTTTCTTTTCGGTCATTAGCTAGCCTCTTTTTTATCGACTAATTTGAGAGCGGGAATTTCGCTCGTTAAATTTAACCGCTCCAGCACTTCATCGGTCAAAAATAAATAATCTTCCGAACCTCTCGATTCGGGCGCGTGTTCGTAGATTGATTTTTTGTAAGCCGGCGCGGTCTGCAGAGAGACGTTCGTATGAATCAGCGGCTCGAAAACCAAATCGCCGTGCATTCCTTTAACTTTTGCCAGCGCTTCCTTACAAATCGAGTTTCTTTTGTCGTATCGGGTCATTAAGTAACCGAGAATCTGCAAATCGCTGTTAGCGCGCTTTGTCTCTTCGATGGTTTCGTTCAAATCTTCGACTCCTTCGAGCGGGTAATATTCGGCGGCAATCGGGACGAGAACGAAATGCGAAGCGAGCAGCGCCTGCGTCAGCGTTGCGCCCAGAGACGGCGGGCAGTCGATTAAAATAAAGTCGTATTCGTTCAATTTATGAAGCGCGTCCTTGAGCCGAAACTGTTCGCCGACCGACGATTGTTTTTCGACCAGCGCGAGGCGAATATTAGCCGGAACGAGGTCAAGCCCGACGATATGCGTTTCATAGACGGCTTCGCGAATGTCCTTTAAGTCCTTTTTCGTGCCGACCAGAACATCGGCGAGCGTCATTTCAATCGGCGGCAGCTCGAACGAGTGCGTCGCGTTTCTCTGCTGGTCTAAATCGATTAAAAGCGTTTTGTAGCCTCTGACGGCTAAACCGGCGGCGAGATTTACCGAAGTCGTCGTTTTCCCGACGCCGCCTTTTTGATTGGCGATGGCGATTATTTTCATGCTGCTCTGCGCTCCTTTTTCGGTCTGCCCGCCGACGGAAGAACGAAATTGATTAAGTCCGAGTCCGGGACGAGCCAGACATCTCCGAAAATCGGATGACCTTCTTTGACGGCATTTGGAAAATAGCCTTTTTGAATCCAGCCCTGAGCGACTCTTTTTTCAACTCCGAAATGTTCGGCAATTGCTTTTGCGGTTAGTCTTTTCATACGGTTACAAAGTTTTAACAGATAAAAATAAAAACTTCAAGGGAAAACCTACGTGGCTATGTTCAATTATCGCGATAGTTTTTGTCTCGATGCTCAATAGAATACGGCTTAATTTGATTTTTTTAATTATGCGGCAAAGACGAGCGTTTGACTTAGCTATAAAAATCTCAAATGCCGTCGGTGAAATATTTCGCCTGTTAATAAACGACCGTTTCAATCTGAAATCGCTGAATTTTAATTTTATTTCGGCGCGGTTTGCCTGAGAATCGTTAATAATCTGTCGGGATAATCGGTCATTATGCCGTCGACGCCCGCCTCGAGAAGGCGCTGCATATCGGCTGTTTCGTTGACCGTCCAGACGTGGACGCGCAGATTGCGCTCGCGCGCCGCTTCGACAAATCCTTTGGTTACGCCGACGTATTCGGGAACTTGAAGCGCCTGCATCGGCGGCGTGTAGGATTTGGTCAAACCGGCTTTATACATAGCCAGAAATTTGCTTACTTCGAGCGGACTGGCGGAAGTGGCGACATCGGGACACTCGCGGCGAAATTCGTCCAGAATCGATTGAGTAAACGAGGCGACCACAATTTTATCGGTCATTTTCCGCTCGCCGATAATCCGGCACAGAGGCTTTATAATCGAAGGCGTTTCCTGTTTCGGCTCGATATTGAATTTCATCCGCGGGAAAGCGGCGAATACTTCGTCGAGAGTCGGCACTCTGACCGCGCCGCCGCGAAAGGGAAACGTCGCGCCGCCGTCCGGCGTCCAGCGATAACCGGCGTCGAGTTTTTTTATCCGGTCGAGCGTCATTTCGCCGACGCGCCCGCCGCCGTCGGTCGTCCGCTCGACGGCGGCGTCGTGCATCACGACAATCGCGCCGTCCGATGTGCCGCGCACGTCAATCTCGACAACATCGACGCCCGAATCGGCGGCGCGCTTAAAGGCGACCAGAGTATTTTCCGGCGCCGAACCGCCGCCGCCGCGATGCGCGATAACCAGCGGGCGCGCGTCGTTCCGCGTAAAAAACGGGCGGTCAATCGCCTGTTCGCCCGCCGTCGACGCCACCGAACCGTATATTGCGCTCATAATCACGATAACGAAAATCAAAAAAATTCCCGGTCGTTTGATGCGTTTTCCAGCCACAATTACTCACCTTCAAAACAAAAATCCGACCTTTGATACCATTAACCGCTTCATTTACCGAAAACCGATATAAAAACGACCTCGCCTTATTATTTACAAAGCAAGGTCAGCCGAAACAATCGATTGTTTTAATTGTCAATCTTCGTCCATCTCTTTCGGCTCGGTCAGAAGTCCAGCCATAATGCTGAAAATTCCCATACCGACAAAGAAATTCCGCGCCCGCCGATTTTCGGAAAAGCCGAATAAAAACGGCGCTCCGGCGGTCAATAAACCGGCGACGACATCGGCGGCGAGATGCGTCTTAAACGGAATAACCTTGATTAGTCCGAGTTCGTAACGGGTTAAGAGACTGGCGAGCAGAACTTCTCCGCCGACGATTCTGCTCAAACCGGCAGCCGTTTTCTCGTCTTTGTAGCCGATAAGTTCAGGAGCGGCGGAAAATAAAGTCGCGTAGCTGTAATCGGCTGCGCCGTGCATCTGCCGTGAAATCGGTTTATTCATAAATCCTCCAAAATTTTTCCGAATCGTTAAACGCCGACTCGTTTGATTCAAAGCATAATTCAAAAACCGTCTCAAACTCAAGGCGTCAAATGTTTCGGAAAACATACAATTTTTCAAAATTATCAGAATAATTTTTATTTATAAATCAACGGTTATTTGCCAATCGCTTTATTCTTGTCCTTTTTACAAAATATCTTTATTGTGTTTGTAACAATTACTTAATACTTTATTAACATAAAAAATGCGGATTTTTATTATCTTTCTGGTTGTTTCGTGGTGTTTTTCCTCAAGTTCGGCGCAGACGGCGAAGCTCGAATCCGAATTTCAATCCTGGAACGACATACAGCTTATTTTGCCGCTCGTTACGAGTAAAGATAAAAAAGGCGGCGGTTTTGACCGCGTAACGGTGACGTTCACCGGAACTTTGCGCGTCGGCAGAAAGAATCTGGATTTTCTGGACAATCGCGCCGGCGCGTCGGTAGATTTTCGCATCAGTAAATATTTTTCTTTGACGAGCGCCGTTTTGTATCGTAAAGACGAGCTTGTAAAAAATATACGACGATACGAAACGCGTCTCGACGCGGGCGCGGTTTTTTCAAAAACCTGGCAAAATTTTTCGTTTCGCGACAGAAATATGTTTGAACGCCGCTTTCGGAACGGCAGAAAAGACACGAATCTTTACCGCAGCCGTATACAAATCAATCGTCCGTTTAAGCGTCGCGACACGGAGCTCTTCACGCCTTTTATTTCCGAAGAAGGCTATTACGATTTAACCGCCGAAAAATGGTCTCAAAACGAATTTTACGCCGGAATCACGCGCCGGATTAATAAACGCGCCGCCGTCGATATAGCTTATGTCCGCGTCGACGCCGCGCCGGTCAATGTCAACGGTCTGAATCTCAGCTTAAAAATAAAGCTCCGGTAAGGCGATTTGAACCGGCGGCTTTAAAAATAAATCGGGCGTCCGGCTGCTTATCCATTTTTAAAAATAAAAAAGAACGGCGTAAAACCGTTCTTTTCGTTAAATCCGGCAATTGTAAAAAACTTTACAAGCGCGCCGTGCGCCCGATTTCGGAATTCGTATCCGTATCGGTCGCATCGAGAGTCGAAGACGTAACGTTTCCGGCGCTCATATCGCGGCTGTTTCTCATACCGAGATTGGTTTCGGTCGGCAGTTCAATCGAAACTTTCGGCGTCGTTTTCTCGGTCGTCTGCACCGAGCTTGTAACTTCGCGGCGCGGAACAAAAGTAGTCTGCGATTTTTTATCGACCGGCAGATAATATTTCAAAGCCGCGCCCGCGCCGATGGCGAGTGCCAGCGGAAGCAGCGTGCCGAGACTGAAAAACGACGATTCTTTTTCACGCGATTTTTTGAAACGTTTTCCCTGTCTGGAAAACGATTGACTGCGCCGGTTGTCTTCCCTCGAAAAATCCACGTCGCGATTTCTGTTTTGATTAAACTCGTAGCCGCGATTCTGGTTGGAAAAATTTTCGTAGCTTCTTCTTTCCGACGCCATCGAGTCGCGTCCCGAATATGATTCGGGCGACGATTGAAAATAGTTTCTGTCCGACGACATTCCGCTTTGCGGCGATTGCGACGATGGCGACGGCGCGGAAATATCGCGCATAAATTCGGCGGTCTGGCTCGGACTCGAATCGGCTTGCACAACGTCAGCCTGAGCGACGATGCCAACGCATTTGCCGGTTTTATCGACGACCAGAATGCGGCGAATCTGCCGGTTTTCCATTACGTCGCGGCAATGTTCGACGCTCGCTTCCGGCGTGATTGTCGCCACGTCGCTCGTCATAATGTCGGACGCCTTCATCTCCAGCGGATTCGCGCCGGCGGCAAAAGCGCGGACGGCGATGTCGCGGTCGGTAATCGTGCCGATTGGTTTATTGTTATTGTGGCTTTCGACTACCGGAATACAGCCGCAGTCATACATTTCCATCATATGGGCGACTTCCTGCAAAGTTGAATCCGATGTGCAGCAAGCCGGATTTTTCGTCATTATTTTTCTTACTTCCATAATATCCTCCGTAAATTTGTCAACGTTAAATTGTAAAAAGATTGAAGCGATTCGATACGCTTTGTTGTGAATTTACAGGAGAACAGGCAAATGCTATTCCGTGAAAACGCAAGCCGCGCGAAAAATCGGGCGCGAAAAATCCCGCTCGACTTTAATAAAAATTATAATCGGCGGGAATATTTTTTCGAGCGCCGCGTTTATTTCGGCACGACAAAGAACTCTTTTACTGATTTTCAATCGGCGCGTCCGGTTTTATATCGACCAGCTCGACGATAAAAACGAGCGTCGCGCCCGGCGGAATTTCGCCGTTGCCCGCGCCCCGCGCGCCGTAGCCGAGATTTGCCGGAATTACAAGAATCGCCTGGTCGCCGACGCGCAGTCGGGCGATGCCTTCGTCCCAGCCTTTGATGACGCGTCCCGCGCCGAGCTTAAATTCAAACGGCTCGCCGCGGTCGCGCGAGCTGTCGAATTTAACGCCGTTCGTCAGCGTTCCGGTGTAATGAACGACGACGGTTTCGCCCGTTTTCGGCTCTCTGCCGCCGCCTTTTTTGATAATCATATAAGTCAGCCCGGAAGCGGTCGTAACAGCAGCAGCCGCCGAAATCGGTTTTTCAACCGGCGGCATTCGCCTTATTCGCCTTTTAACCGCCGCCGCACGTCGGCGCGGCAGCGGCTTTTTCGCCCGCCGCGTCTGACCGTCGGCGTCGAAATTAAAAGCCGCCGTTAAAAGAAAAGCTATCGTCAATATAAATATTTTTTTGCGCATATCGTTATAGAAAACGAGTTTATCATTTTACCGCCGTTAAAATACAAATTTCTTACCGCGCAGAATATAGAAAAATTTCGCCCGTTAAAGTTTGGAAACTCAAAACCTTTTCGATGTTTTCGGCATCAAACAGCCGACAAATAACTTTATTCCATTAAATTTTTTACAAAGAGAGACATCTATGTTCAGCAAAATTTTTGTTTTCGGATTATTGATTTTCGGCTCGGTCAATTTTCTTTCCGCGCAATCGGGCAGGCGTGTGCAGTCAGCGCCCGCGCCGGCACAGACGCCGCAGGTTCAGCAGACGCAAAGCATTGAAGCGGCGGCGGACACAATCGGATATTCGGAATCCGCACCGAACGCGCCGCGCTCGATTTCGCCGAATCGCCGCGTGAAAAAAACGAAAAAAGATTCCAAAACGCCGCCGAAAACAACCGCCGCGCCGACGCCTGTCGCCGCCGATTCGAGCGGGGAAGACGTGGTTAAGGTCGAAACGAATCTGGTAACGATTCCGGTTTCGGTCTTTGACCGCAACGGGCTTTATATTCCGAATCTTCGCCAGACGGATTTCAAGATTTTTGAAGACGGCGCGGAGCAGGAAATAGCTTATTTCGGCACGTCCGAAAAACCGTTCACCGTTGTTCTGCTTATCGATACGAGTCCTTCGACCGAGTATAAAATCGAGGAAATTCAAAGCGCGGCGAAAGCGTTTGTCGACCAGCTGAAGCCGCAGGACAACGTAATGGTCATCGAATTTAATGAAAACGTCCGCGTTTTGACCGAAGCGACCACCGACCGCCAGAAAATCTATAAAGCAATCGAGCGGGCGGATTTCGGCGGCGGAACATCGCTTTACGACGCGGTCGATTTTTCCCTGCGCAAACGGCTCGACAAAATCGAAGGTCGGAAAGCGGTTGTTTTATTTACCGACGGCGTCGATACATCGTCGGGCAGAGCGGATTTTGAAAGCACAATCGAAGACGCCGAAGAATCCGAAGCGCTGATTTTCCCGATTTATTACAACACGTTTCTGAACAGTCGCGGCATCGGCACGGGCGGAGTTATGAGTACGCCGCCGACTCTCGGAATTCCGACGGGCGGCGGTATGAGTTCGGTCGGAACGTCGAGCGCCGATTACACGCGCGGCAGAGCTTACTTAAACCAGCTGGCGGCGGCGACCGGCGGCAGAGTTTTTCGCCCCGAATCGACGCCCGGCGGTTTAACGGCGGCGTTTGAAGGCATCGCCGAGGAGCTTCGCCGCCAATACAGCATCGGTTATTACCCGCTGGCGGAAGGCGCAGCCGGACAGCGCAAACAAATAAAAGTGCGCGTCAATCGCCCGAAACTGGTGATACGTTCACGCGACAGCTATATCGTCGGCGGAAATCAACCGGCTGATTCAAAATAAAAGTATAAATCGAAGATACGAAAAGGGCGGAAAATCTAAATAAGATTTTCCGCCCTTTTTAATTTAAGTTAAACGTAACTTCAATCAAATTTAAATGAAAAGCGTATTAGTCGGAGCGCGGGCATCTTGCCCGCAATGGACGCGCCTCGCGTTCGAGAAGCGTTTAATTAAGTTCAAGTTTGGATTTATTACGGCGTTTGTTCGCGCTTTCGCGCTCTAATAGCGGGCAGAGATGCCCGCGCTCCCGGTGTTCGCGTCGATTGAAATTACAAGCCAGCCAGATTCCATTTGCCGACGATTTCGTTGACGAGAGCGGCGACTTTATCGGTAACTTTGACGAAATATAAATCGGCTTTTTTCTGGTCGAATTTCGGGTAGCCCTGTCCTTTCTGATAAAGCCCGATTGAAGACGGAAACGGAACAGCCGTCCACGTTCCGGCGAGCGGATACGCCGTTGCCATATTGTCGCTGTATTTGTCGGCGTGAACCAGCGTCGGGTCAACCGCCTGCACGAACGCGGTTTCATTCAGTCCGGCGTGTCCGCCGTCTTCGCCGAAAACTTCCTTCGTCTCGTCGGAGGCGAACGACCACCAGTTTATCACCAGAATTCTCACCTTTCGTTCGGCGGAAACTTCGGCGGCGAGACTGTTTAAAACCGCCGTCTGACCGCCGCCGTGTCCGTTTAAGATGATGATATTTTTCAGACCGTTTTTTGCCAGACCTTCGAGAATCTGCTTGACGAACGGTCGATACGCGGCTTCGGTGATTTGAAACGCGCCCGGATAACTTTCCATCGAGCCGGTAATTCCGTAGGGAAGCGTCGGCGCAATCAGAGCGTTGACGCGCCGCGCGATTGTCTGCGCGATTGCCGTCGGCGCTGTATTGTCCGCGCCATTGTTGATGACGCCGTGCGGCTCAAGCGTTCCGGTCGGCAGCAAAACGGTTTGAATCTTCGACGGCACAACGTCTCTGAATTCCATCCAGTTGATTCTGTCCATCTCGCGCGTCGAAACCGTGTCTTTCGCCTGATTCGGCGGCGTCGATTTTTTCGCGGCTTGTCCGCTGATTAAACCCGAAAATGCGGCGCACGTCGCCAGCGTTAAAATAAATTTTTTCATCTTTTTTCTCCTCGAATATGGTCGTTGAACTGATGATAATCTTTCACCGAAAAAATACAAGCGTCGTCCGTTTGGCATCTCCGAAATACGCGGGAAGCCTTCGCTTAATTAAATTCAAGTTTGGATTTATTACGGCGTTTATTTGCGCTCGAAAGCGCTCAATTAGCGGGCAGGATGCCCGCGCTCCGGCAGCGCTCGCCGATACTGTTTCTACTGGTTGACTCACATAGATTTAGAAAAGCCGGACAATTTAAATTGTCCGGCTTTTTCTGTTTTTTGAATGTCGAACGATTAAAAAGTTAATGTTCATAGGACTTTCTCACCGGGAGCGCGGGCATCTTGCCCGCAAAGATTGCCAGAGCAATCTAAAGACGCGTCTAGTCAGGATTCGACGCGGAGTTTAGCCCGGCGGTTTGGAGACGTTCCGGCGTGTTTAAGAGCGGGCGGGATGCCCGCGCTCCGACAAAGACGTTTCTCAAATTTGAGAAAGTCCTGATTCAATCGTCTCCGCGTCGAGTATTTCTCTAACCTTTCGCGCCAGCGTCTTTGTATTAAACGGTTTCTGTATAAAATTCGTTTTTTCCCCGACGATGCCGTGCCGCATCACGGCGGCGTCGGTGTAGCCGGACGTGAAAAGAACGCGCAGAGAAGGCATTTCTCCGGTTAATATTTCGACCAGCTCGCGTCCGCCCATTTGCGGCATCACGACATCGGTCATCAGCAAATCGAATTTACAATCCTTTTGCCTACATAGGTTTAGGGCTTCGACGCTGTTTCCGCGCGGAAGCGTAAATTCGTAGAGCGACGGCGCGGCTTCGTTTCTGAGACGCGCTCTGCCGTATTCCGCCATTCGTTCGGCTTGGTCGGCGGGAAGCACTTCGTAGGCATTTTTACCAATCAATTCGTCTTGATTGGCATATCCGAACATTTCGGCGTGAGATTTGTTGACGTAGACGATAACGCCCGCGTCTTCGACCATTATTCCGTCGCGCGAAGCGTCAAAGACGGCGCGCAGCCATTCGCGGCTTTCCTCCAGCTTTTTTTTCGCGATTACTAAATCTCCGGTCGTCGTGCCGCTTCTTATAATTTCGTCGGGTTCAGCTTTCAATTAAAATAAACTCCTTCGTAACCGTCTGATTCTCAAATCGTTTTTTTGCGAACATCTAAACGAATTACAAACAGTTCAGGTTAAACAATAGGTGAAATACCGTCTGTTTTTCCGAAAAAGCGCAATTAAAAGTTTGTTCGTTCCCAAATCAAACGCTTCAGCCTGATTATTACAAACAAATTTTTAACCAAAATAAAAACAGGAAATCAAACGATTGTCCATTAAATTATTAGAAGTAATTTGTCGCGGTTTTTATCGCCCCGAACGCAGCGGGCGTCGCACCGGCAACCGGTTTTATAATGCCTTTTCGATTCAAATTTGTTAAATAATTCTTGTATCGAAATCGATTCTCGTTTAAGTTAAATATATAATGAATTTGAATATGTATTTACGAACTTTTCACCCGCGTTTTTCTTTAATCACGCTCGTTGCGGCGGCTCTTTTGCTGACCGCGTGCGGCGAAAAAACCGTTGCGACCGCCGGAAACGAATTTGAAGCCAATCAGATGTTCGATATTCTGCATTCAAACGGCTTCAGCGTCGAAAAAGTAGCCAGAGAAGGCGACATAAAAACGTGGGATGTCATTATCGACGAAGGCTGGTTCGGCGAAAACGAAGTCGCGCCGGCGATTCAGGTTCTGCGCGATTACGGTCTGCCGCGCCCGCCCGAACCGGAAACCAAAGGCGGCGATTCGTCGCTCGGCATCGTCTCGGACCGCGAGGAGAAGGAAAAAGAAAGGCGCGGGCTACAGCAGCAGGTCGAGCGCCAGTTATACACTTTTTCCGATGTTATCCGCGCCAGCGTCATAATCGCCCAGTCGACAGACGACGTTTTGAGTCTGGAAAAAACGCCGCCGACCGCTTCGGTTTCGCTGGTTATAAAGGAAAGTCAGCCGAAATTTACCATCGAAGACGTGCAGGCGCAGGTTTCCGGCGGCGTTCCCAATCTAAAGGCGGAAAATGTCAGAGTTACCGTTACGCCGCAGATGCTGCGCGAAGTTCCGCTCGAAAAACTCGAAGCCCAGCGCCGCAGCAACAAGATTCGCGCCGCCGGAGCCGGAATTATAATTCTTCTGGCGCTCTCGCTCGGCGTTGTTCTGACGCTCTCTAAAAGACGCCGCGAAAAAACGGCGTTTCAAACCGGCGAATTAAGCGACGGCGACGATATGGACGTTTTTGAAATGCCGGAACGCCCGATGCTGAACCCCGAAGAAGAAAAATAATCCGTAACCGATGAAAGAACCGTCCCGCAAAAAACTCGAAGTGTTTTTACTGCTCGCCCTGAACCGAAGAACGCTTTTAAATTCGGACGAAAACGGCGAAAACATCGAAACGGACGAGTTTTCAGAAAAGATTTTTTCCGCGCTGTCAGCGCAGATGTCCGCGCCGGAAGCCGAAAACTTCGAGCGGATGCGCCGCGATTACGAAAAGAAATCCGAAGCCGAAAAAGAGAATTGGCGAAACCGGGTCGAAACGGCAATCGGCGCGGACGAATCGTTTTTAGACCAAAATATACACCGCTCGCACATCGACGCCGCGCTGCGAAACGAGACAGCCGCCGTCGGAAAAGTTCTCGCCGCCGGAATGCCGCCCGAATATCAAAACCGTTCGACCGATAAACCGAAAAATACCGGCGATGAGACGGCGCGGAATCACAGACATCTCGAAAAATCGGTGCGCGAAACTTTTGCGCGGCAGTTTGTCGCGCGGCAAAATCTGCCCGCGCCGACCGCTTTCGACAATTTGAGCGGCGCGCATCTGGCGCGTCTGATTCGTCTGGCGGGCATTCGCGAAGTCGCGCTCGCCTGCGTTCGTATCAGCGCCGTCGAATCGGTCGCTTCGTTTCTGCGGCGTTTTTCGGCTGAAGACGCTCGCGCAATCGCGGCGCAGCTCAACGCTCTGCCGAAAACTTCCGGCGAAAGACTTTCATTCGCCGAAAATCTCGTCCAAATCGCGCTCGAACAAGAGCCGAAACCGTCGGCGATGCTCGATTTGCTCGGCTTTCGGCTGATTGGAATTTCGCTTTGCGCCGGAACGCCGGAACGCGTCCGTTATACCGAACAAAAACTGCCGCTCGAAGTCGAACCGAAACTCTCCGACGTAATCGACGCGCAGTGCCGGAAAACGCCCGTCGGATTACAGCGCGAAATCGGGCGGCAAATCGAACAACTCGCCGAAACAATTACGGAGATTTAAAAAACGATGAATGAAATTTTTCCGCCGCTTGAGAACGCCGCGAAAATCATCAGGAAAAAAAATCAGCGAACCGCGTCAATCGTCTTCGGCAATGTCATAAAAAAACAGGTGTCTGAAGCCGAAGAATCGGCTCGACTGATTCGCCGGAAAGCCGGAGAAGCGGCGGAAAGTCTGATTTTCGATGCCGAAACGAGCGCCGAAAATATTCGCGCCGAAGCCTATCGCGCCGGACGCGAAGCGGCGGAAGGCGAATGGACGGAAAATCTGCTGGCGATAAAAGAAAAACGGGCGCGGGCTTTATCGGCAATCGAGCGGGAAATCTTAAAACTGTCGGTCAAGCTCGCCGAAAAAATCATCGGCGGCGAAATCAAACAGGACGAAGCGACGCGCACCGAAATCGTCTTGAACGCTCTACGCCAGACGCGCCAGCAGGAACTTTTAACCGTGCGCGTCAACGCCAACGATTTGCCGCTGCTCGAACGAATGCGCGAGAAAATCGACAGCTTCGGACGCGCTAAATTTATAGATTTCGTCGCCGACCAGGCAGTTTCTCAAGGCGGCTGTATTATCGAAAGCGCGTCGGGAACAATCGACGCGAGAGTCGAAACGCAGCTGCGGATTTTGGAAAGCGCGTTGCTGGCGAGAGTCTCCGACGAAACCGTATAGACAGCTTCCAAATATCGCCAGCCGTCTCTAAAAGGACTTTCTCACCGGGAGCGCGGGCATCTTGCCCGCAAAGATTGCGCGAGCAGTCTAAAGCAAGCCCGATAAAGTTTAATGTTGATTTTTATCTAAACTTTGGGCGAACGCCTGGAGCGTTCAAAAGCGGGCAGGATGACCGCGCTCCGACAAAGACGCTTCAAATTTGAGAAAGTCCTGTTTGTATTAAACTTTGCGACTTTGCTTCTGAAGCGGGAAATTCATTTTTCTCCCGCAAATGCGCGAAGTCGCAAAGGAAAGCGGAAGTCATAAAAACATAATTGTTATTTTTGAGACGGCTTGTATTTTCCCGCGCCGCTCGAATTTCAGGCGTAACCGAGAACCAGCGCTTTTATCAGCAGAACCCAGCCGTTTATCAAAACGAACAAAAGTAATTTAAACGGCAGCGAAATAATCGTCGGCGAGAGCATAAACATTCCCATCGCCTGCAAAATATTGGCGACGACCAAATCGATAATCAAAAACGGTATAAACAGCAGAAAGCCGACGGCGAACGCTTCGGCTAATTGGCTGGTGACGAACGCCGGAATGACGACGCGAAATTCGTCCGATTTAATATTCTCCGGGTTATTGCCGTTGCGCTGGGCGATTTTTCGCGCCCAGTCGAAAAACAAACCGCGGTCATTTTCGTGCGCGTGGCGCAGCAGAAACTCGCGCAAAGGCTCGCGCCCGCGTTTCGATGCTTCAAAAATTTCGCGCACCGACATTTCCGAGAAAATCGCTTCCGAGTTGCCGACATCGCCCGCCTGCGCATACATTTTTTCGGCGACCGGCGTCATTATAAAAATCGTTAAAATCAGCGAAAGTCCGGTGATAACCTGATTCGGCGGAATCTGCTGCGTGCCGAGCGCGTTGCGTAAGATAGATAGAACGACCGAGATTTTGACGAACGACGTGAGCATAATCAGCGCGAACGGCGCGAGCGCGATGACGCCCATCACGACTATTAAAACCACCGGATTCGCCGTTCCGTCGTTTGCCGCCCGCGCCGGAGCGAGCGGCGTAGGCGTCGCGGTTTGCGCAAATGCCGCGAACGTCGATATAAGCGCAATTAAAACGCTCAGAAAAAATCTTCGCGCCGCGCCGAAGTTATAAAAATTATTTCTCGGAATATTTCCCGTCGCCTGCATAATCGCTAACCTCTTTTTTGTTTGAAACGGTCAAAAACCTGCGTGAACGCGTCTTTTTTATTTTCGCCGTCCGTTTTTTCCATTTTGGCGACGGCTTCTTCGACCGTCGCGCCGTCCAACTCGCTAATCATCTGCACGCCGCTCTCGGACGACGCCAGCAGCATATATTTTCCGGCGACTTCGACGACAATCAGCCGTTTTCGAGCGTCGAGCGACGCGCCGTCAACCACCGAAACGATGCTTTTATTAAAAGAAACGGCATTCAGACGCGGCAGAATATAGCGAAAAATCAGAATCGCCAGACCGCACACCAGCGCTAGCGCAATCGCCGTCTGCAATAAAAGCCACACGATGTCGAGCCAGCCGACCGACGGAATCGGCTGGTTGTTTTGCCAGAGGAGAAAATTAAATAAAAAATAATTCACAGTATTTTACAGTGTTTTACAGTGTTTTACATTAAATTACCGCAGAAGTTTCGTAATACGAACGCCGAGCCGACCTTCGACGGCGACCAGTTCGCCGCGTCCGACTGTTCGATTATCGACCAGAATATTAACCGTATCGGTCGGGCTGATGCCGAGTTCTAAAATTTGATTTTCGCGCAGATTGGCGATTTCCGTTACGGTCAGCCGTCTGGCTTCAAGCTCGACGCGCAAGGTTACGGCGAGATTTTCGACTGCCAGACCGTTCGACGCATCCGCCGTTTCGTCATCCGACGATTCGCCCGCAAAATTTTCTTCTGTTTCCGCCATAGATTTTTCAGACGAAACCGCGTTTTCGATTTCGTTCAACTGCTCGACGGCGAAACGCCAGTCGTTTTTTGGATTCAGTCGCCGGACTAAAATATTATCCGCGTCGCCCGCCGTGTTTTCTTCGTTAAATTCTCCTGAATCGAAATCGTTTTCGGCAAAACGTCCGGTGATTTTCGCGTTTTCGGCGTCGCCGAGAAAAATTTCCGCGTGTCCGTCGAGATTTCCGTCGCGGGCGGCGAAATTATGATTTTCGAGCAGAATAATATCACCGTTTTCAAGCGAAGCAAGCTCGGCGAGCGACAATTCCGACGCGCCGCAGGACAAACGCATTCGCGCGCTTTCGATTTTATTTTGCAGATTTCGCCCGTTTGCCCGGCGCAGGCGGTTGTCGAGAAGCCGGTTTTCGTTCGTCTGCAAAGCCTGCAAAGATTCGGGCGCGAGATACAGATTGACGACGGCGGGCAATGATTCGTGAACGATTTGAAAAGCGGCGGCGAGCAGCGAAGGATTCGGCGAATCGAGTTTTCGCGCCAGCGATTCGGGTATTTTTCGGCTTAAGGAACGAAATTTGAAAAGCGGCGACTGCAAAATCAAATTAACTTCGTGAATCAGATTGACGCTCAAAAATTCGACAACCGCCGTTTCGCTCGCCGTCAACTCTCTTATTTTTCCGACTTTTGCCGGTTCGCCGAGCATTATATCAACCAGCGAAACGGCGAAATTATTATCGAGTTCCAGATAAATTTCCGCGTCAGTCGCCTCGACAATGATTGTCAGCCAGAAAGAATTTTCGCTTTCCGGCGCGAAATCTCCGGCGGCGTTAATTTCGCGGTTGAGCGGAAAAGCGATGTCGATTGCGTTTTCGTCCGGCAAATCCAAAAGCCGCGCCAGCAAATCAGCCAGCGCGCGCGTTAATTTTTCGGAAAAATCCGGCGCCAAGTCGTTTAATAATTTGTCCCAGTCGGTTGCGGGCAACGAAACCGCCGGTAAATAATCGCTCCAGAGATTCGGTTTTTCAACATTGGTTTCATCCGTCTGCTCGTTTGAAACGCGAGCGCCGGCGAAAATATCGGCGGCGAACGGGTCGGCGGCGATTTCTTCGGTTTTGAGCGTTGAATCCATTGGTTAAAGCGACGGAAAGCGAAAAATTTTCGGTTCTTGAAATTTAATTAGTATAATACAGTCCGGCTGTTTATTTTGACAACTATTTTTTAATTTTTTGAAACAAAACGGCAAAGTCCGCGCATTATACGTGCGAGACACAATCGCTCTTTTAGATTTTGTAAAGATTTTTTGAGGACAAAATTATGTTTTATAAAACCAGACAATCAGTAAAACTACTGGCGTTCGCTTTTGTCGTTTCGGCGTCCGCCGCGACTTCGGCAAGCGCTCAAACAACAATTCAAACCGTCTTTAACCTTGAATCGAACATTCAAAAAGAAGCGTCGATTCCCGCCGACGTTATCGCGATTCTAAAATCCGACGAGCGCGTTGACGGGTGTTTCCGGCAAAAAGGCGAAGGCGTCGACGAATCGAAATGGTTTTCGGCTTCCGAAATCGATTTAAACGCCGACGGGCAAATGGATTTGATTATCAAAGCCAAAGACACGTGTTTATACGGCGCGAATCAGGGTCCGTTCTGGATTTTCCAGAAAGCGCCGGACGGTTATCTGAAAATTATGTCGGCAAGCGGCTTGCAGCTCGCAGTTCTGCCGAAGAAAAATAATTCGTTCAATCAAATAAAAATCAGCAAAGTCGTCAGTATGAAACCGGCAAGCGAAACTTTTTCCTTTTCCTATAAAGCGGGCAAATATCAATCGGGAACGCGCCGCAAATAATTTTTTTTTCTGTTTCGATAAAAAATCAGGAAACTTTTTTTAAATATCTCCGATAACTAAGCTAAGAATTTTCAAAATCCACAGCTTACCGGAGATATTTTTATGGGAAAGATAAACGAAACCGACATCAAGGCGCTTTTTAACTTTTTTGAAAACGCGCGTTCTTCAAACGCGAACGATTCGCCCGGTAATTTATCCGCCGCCAAACAATCCGGCGCGAATTTTGATAAACCGGACGCTCACAAGGGAAATTCATTTTTTGAAGACGGCAAATACCGGCAATTGGCTTTCAGCCGAAATAATTCCGCAATCGGCGGCGCGTCGAGATTAACCGCCGATTCGCCGCCCGCCGAGCTTCTGCGAGATTCGCGCGTGCGGGCGATGCTCGACACAATCGCTTTTGCCGAAGGCACGAACGGCAATTACGGGCGCGTCGTCTACGGAACGGTTCTCGGCGCGAGCGACCGCAACGCGCCGTATAATCACGCGCTCGTCGGAAAAAGAAACGTCGTCGTCAACAACTTTGAACGTCATCCGAATCTCGCCGTGCGCTGGGCGAACGGTCAGCCGCCGAGTTCCGCCGCCGGACGTTACCAGTTTCTTTACAGCACGTGGAAAGGCTTGAATATGCCGGACTTTTCGCCGCGCTCGCAGGATTTGGGCGCGATAAAGCTGATGCAGCGGCGCGGAATGATTGAACCGCTATTGCGCGGGGATTTTACAGCCGCCATTCACAAAGGCGCGCCCGAATGGGCGAGTCTGCCGGTTTCGAGCGGCGGCAGTTACTACGGCGGTCAGGGCGCGAAAACGCTCGGCGATTTGCGCGGCGTTTATTCAAATTCGCTCAAGCGTTACGAAGGAACAGCGCCCGCGCCGCCGCCGTCGCGTCCGACACCTTCATACCCGAACACGAATGATGTTTTATCCAGAGGAAAGCACGGGCAAGCGGTTGAAAATTTGCAGAACCGTCTGATTCGTCTCGGTTTGATGACCGAAGCGCAGCAGAAAACCGGCGTCGGCATTTTCGGTCCGCGCACCGAAAACGGCGTTAAGAAATTTCAAAAAGCCGTCGGATTAAGCGAAAGCGGGCGTTACGACAGCCAGACGCGCGGCGCGATGGACAAAATCCTGTCCGGCGATATTAAAAAAGGCGCGCACGGCGACATTGTGCGGCGGCTTCAGGCAAATATGGTTCGTCTCGGTTATATGACCGAAAAACAGGTCAAAACCGGACCGGGAATTTTCGGACCGCGAACCGACGCCGCTCTCAAACGTTTTCAAGCTGACCATCATTTAACCCGCGACGGCATTTTCGGTGCGAAAACATTTCACGCCGTCGAAGACGCCAAACCGCGAACCAATAATAATAATAATAATCACAGCGAACCGCCGCCGAAGCGCGGTCAGCGCGTTTCCGAATATCGCCGCTGGAACGTCTACAGCACCGGCGAACGACCGGCGCGACTTGCCGACGGCTACGAAGATTTGCAGGCGCACCACGATTATCAATCGGTCAATTACGTGTCGCGAAATCTTCGCTTAACGCACCGGCTCGAAGCGCGCGACGTTGTTTTGACGCGTCTCGGACAAAGCAATTTCGGTCAAGCCGTCCCGTCGCCGCTCGAAGGCAAAGTTTTATTCGCCGGAGATGAAAACGACGGCTACGGCAATAAAGTCGTCGTCAAAAACGAAAGAACCGGACAGGTTATGCTCGTCGGACATCTCCAATCGGTCAACGTCCGGCGCGGCGAAACGGTTTCCTACGGGCAAAATCTCGGCGGTCAAGGCTCGACCGGACATTCGACCGGCGCGCACGTCCACATCAACGCCGACACGTCGGTTATAAAGCGCTGGGTCGCCGATTTAGCGGACGGCAGATTCGACGGCGCACGCGGGCGTTTCGACATCGGACGGCAACCGTAACCGAACTTTTTACGAAAATAATATTGCGGGCGAATGTCTAAAAAAACATTCGCCCTAATTTTTTTTGAAGACTGAAATTTTTCCCCTGTTATCAAAAGCGGCACGCCAAAACCGACGAACTGGCTGGAGAATTGCCGTTCTTTCACACGGCGCAAAATAATTTCTTAAAAACATTTGCCGAAACAGGAAACTTTTTTTTTGTTTTGCCGATAACCTCCGGTAGTGTTAGATTTGCGTTTAGATTACTTCGGATTTTAAATTTTGGGCGAACAAGGAGAAACTACGATGGCAGAACTTATCAGCAGCATTATACAGAAACAACTCGGCGGCAATGCGCAGGGAATGGAAAAACAGCAGTCTCAAAGCGCGCAGGGCGGGCGCTCGTTTGAGAGCGTGATGCAGAAAAATAATCAGCCCGCGTCGGTCAGCGCCGAAAGTCAGGTCGGCAAAGTAAATGACCCGAAGCTCGAATCGATGCGCGTCGATTTGATGCAGCGTTACCAGAATCTGCCCGAAGGCGCGCCGAAGGTTACGGCGATTTTTCCCGAATATCTCGATACGAAAACCAGAATGAGTTCGTTTAAAACCATTTTGAATCAGGCTATCGGCTCGAACGGCAACAATCCGCAGGCGACCGATATAAAAGGGCGTTTTTCGCAGGTCGAAAACGAATGGCTCAAGCTCGATAACGTGATGCGTTCCGATAAAGAACTGTCGCAGGGCGAAATGCTCGGTCTGCAAGCCAGACTTTATCAGGTTTCACAGCACATCGACGTGCTGAGCAAAGTGGTTGACCAGATGACGAGCGGCGTCAAAACTATTTTGAACACGAACGTTTAATTCGGGAGGCGGAAAAAATGGCAATCGATAAATTAAATATTAACGTCCGGCAGCCGGAAAATAACCCGGAAGTCCGGCAGCGCGAAATCAACCGTCCGCGCGGCAATTTTACGATTGCCGAGAAGCGCAAAAATCTGAACGACGAGCAGAAACCGTCCGGCGGTTTGTGGAGCGACGAGTCGTCGCGCAAGCAGACGTTTGAAGAATTAAAAACGCTGGTGCAGGCGATTCAGACCGGCGAAACCGACGCGTTTAAGCTGACCGATTTGATTTTCTATGCCCGACACCCGGAAATGGTCGGCGAGAAAAATCTCGCCGGACAGCCGGATTTGCTCGACGAATGGAATTCAATCAGCGCGCTGCTCGTTCATCCGACCTTAAACGAAGTGAGCGATATTTTGGGCGCGAACGTTCAAAATGTCGCTGTCGGCGGCGCGGCTGAAATCCAGACGGCGTTTGAACGCGCCTCGAATTCGCCGGTTAAAAATCTGCCGGTTCAGGGCGTTAAAAATAATCTCTACGACGAAGTAATCGCCCGTTCCGTCGAAGGCTGTCCGGGACTTTCGCCGCACGTTCTTAAAAGTCTGCTGGCGCAGGAATCGAATTTTCGCCCGGATGTAATTAACAGTTACGGCTACGCGGGCATCGCGCAGTTCGGCAGAACGGCGGCGCGTGAAGTCGGCTTAAGCGTCGGCGTCGCGGGAACGGCGTCGGACGACAGATTGAATCCGAACAAGGCGATTCCGGCGGCGGCGCGGCTTTTGAATATCAAAGCCAAACGTCTCGGCGAAATCGCTTTCGCCAAATACGGACAGCCGACGGGCGTTAATTTCTGGAAATTCGTGCTTGCCGCTTACAACGGCGGCGAAGGCACGGTCGGGCTGGCGATGGGACACGCGCACCGCGTCGGCGTCTCAAAAGCGCGGGCGCAGGGTCTTGTCGGCGAAGATGTCGTGCGGTTCGCCAGAAACTACGCGTCAAACTGGGAGAATTTAAAAATCGGCGGCACAGGCTCGCCGCTCGGTCAGGCGGCGGCGCGTTATTTCCCGACAATCGCGGCGCAGAAATATCACGAAATCGGCAATTACCCGACGCAGATTATCGGAAGAACAAACGGATAATTCTCAAAGGTGAAAGGCGATGACATTAAAAATCGGCAATTCTAATCCGGGTTTTAATAAATTCCAGGCGGACGCGCCGATTTCCGACTTAAAAAGTCAAACCGTTTCGGCAGTCGCCAAACCGAAACTGCCGCCGACGGGTAATTCCGTAACTTTTACGGCGCTCGGCTGTGATACCGAAATCAAACTCGCCCGCGCCTGTTATATGGCGGCGGCGGCGCGAGCGGGAATTAGCGACGACGGCGCGCGGCGGGCTTTTGCCGACCGGATGATTACGGAACATTCGGCTAATTTGGAATTAGCCGAAAAACATCTCGCGCTCGACGACGCGCAGGTAAAATCCCGACTACTCAACCAGCACGTTAATTTTAATATTTCCCCGGAAGTAAAGGCGAACTTAGAAGAATTCAGAGCGCAATATGTCGCCGCCGGCGGCAAAATCAGTTTTAACAAAACTCCGACGATTGATTTACGCGAACCGCAAACGGCAAATTCCGTAAAAAACGATTTGCCGTCCGCGCCGCCGAAAAAATTCAATGTTTTATTAAACGGCGCGGGCAATCCGACCGACAAAACGCGCGTTCTAGCGCAGTTTGCCGAAAACCGCTACAAAGGCGGCAATCTGTGGGGACAAAATTACGTTCAAATCGCCGAACTGTCGGTCGGGCAGAGCGTCGCGCCGAAAATTACAAACGTAACGCGCGCTGGCAACAAATACTCGGTCGAATTTGAACTCACGCCGCTCGACCAGTCTAAAATCCACGAAAACTACAAAACCATTCAGGAGACGGTAAACAAAGCCGTCGCCGCCTACGAAGATTTTGCCGACAACAACGAAATTTCGAGCTTTATGCGCGGAACTTTCAACGGCGCGCTCAAATCGGTCAAAGGCGCAATCGGATTATTGAATTTGCCGGAGACGATAAAAGCCGTCGGGCAAATCGTCGCTCATCCGGCTGAAACCTTCAACGCTCTCTACAAAGAATTAGGCGAGAGTTGGGAAGAATTCAAAACCGCGCCGTCAAACAAAAAATCGGAGATGATTGGCGAGCTTGTCGGGCAAGCGGTTGTCGAGATTCTGCTCGGCAAAGGCATCGGCAAAGCGGGAAGCGTTTTAGCTAAAACCAAAACCGGCGCGGAATTACTTGAGAAAGCCAAACTTGTCAAAACCGCGACGGTTGCTAAAATCACCGAATCGTTTTCAGACGAAGCGGCGAGCGCGGCGGCGAGCCGGTTGCGCGGACGATTGCAGACGACAACGCTTTACGCCGGAGTTCCCGCCGACGCGCTTACAGATTTAACTATCGTTGCAGCAAATAAAGTTAAAAACGGAGTTAAAGATTTTGCCGAATTTTCCGAACAAATGGTTCAAAAGTTTGGCGAAAAAGTTAGACCCGAACTGAGAAAAGCATTTGATGAAGCCGTTGAGAAGGTTTACGGAAAAAGGCGAACCATTGAAACACACGATGTTTTGGGCGGACATACTTACACCAAACATATCGACAAATCAATTGAGTGGCTCAAACAAAGACTGATAAAAGAACCGGATATTCCATTTGCCTCATCTTTCAAAAATGCAGAGGCTGCAAATCGGGCAGAGTTGAAATTTGTTAAGCAATTTGAAAAAGAGGCTGGCGAGTGGGCAAAATACGGCGACAGAAAGATTTGGAATCTTGAAAGAGAGATGGATATTGGCGAAGATTTGGGTATCGTAGTCGGACGCGGAAAATCCGGTGTGCGGAGAACGACGCGGGCAACTTTTCGTATAATTCGAGATGAAACAGAGAAAGGATGGCATATTGTAACTTCTTTCCCCTCGCCGAAATAGGAGAAAAAAATGGGAGCAAGAACTGATTTTCCAAATATTAATGATGTATTTGGCTGCCTTCATATAAATTGGAAGGATGAATATGATTGGCAAAATAAAAAGCCTTCATATCAAGCTATAATTAGGTATTTCAAAGTCAAAAGTTCTGACGAAGCAACCGTGACTGCAATTAATGACCTGAAGCGGCTTATTGTTTTTGGAGAAAACTTTGATGACGAAGAATGGTATAACTATTTTATGAGTGATTCGAGTTTAGGTTATTACCCGCCCGGCGATGGTTTGACCGAATATGAATGGCTTAAAGATGTTCTCAAAATACTTGAAGAACCAATGGAAGAAACAGAAAAGCATTTTATACCGAGAAGTTCATTTGATGTGAAATGGGAGAAGCTAAGCGAAGAAGACAAAAAAATGTATGAAGTTTTGGAAGAGGCAAGACGGGTAAAACTTGGGTATTACGATAATGATGAAGATTGAGCATTAGTATAAGGGTGAAGAAAATAACTTCGCCTTTTGTTATTTGAAAACCTAAAAACTGATTCAAAACCGCGCCGCCGAACAAAAAGTCGGAAATGCTCGGCGAACTCGTCGGCGCGGCGGTTGTCGAGATTTTAATCGGCAAAGGCATCGGCAAAGCGGGAAGTATTTTAGCGAAAACCAAAACCGGCGCGCAGATTTTAGAGAAAGCCAAATTTGTCAAAACCGCAACCGTCGCCAAAGTTGCCGAAACCTTTTCCGACGAAGCGGCGAGCGCGGCGGCAAGTCGTTTGCGCGGACGATTACAGGCGACAACTTTATATGCTGGAATTCCGGCTGATGCGCTTACAGATTTAACTATCGTTGCAGCAAATAAAGTTAAAAATGGTGCGGTTAGATTCGCTGACTTTTCCAAACAGATGGTTGATGAAGTTGGCGAAAAAGCAAAGCCTTATTTGGAAAAGTTATACCGCGAAGAAATGATGAAACTTGGTTTAGCCGATAAGATTGACGAGGCTGGAATAAGATTATCTCAAATCGAACCTCCGCTTAAGGGCAAAGTAAATTTTCAGGTTCACGACCCGAATAAAGTCGGCAGAACGATAGTTGATATTGATAGATTTGAAGATAATATATTGTGGGAGGAAAAAAGCGCGACAATCGGCATTAACAAAATTACGGGAGTTGATGAAACCTCTCGTTGGATTTCCAAACATATTACGAAGAAATTTGATTATTTGGTTGAAGCAAGAAAATATTTGCCGGATTTCTATAAAGATGCTGAAATAGGATTTGATTTTGTTAAGTCAGGAGTTGACCCAGCCTTCAAGACGACAGTAGAAACTGAGCTTAAAAGACTTTCACGGTTGCATCCTGATATTAAAATTCAGGTAAATTGGAGGTAAATAAATATGGGATTTATCGTAACGTGTGGAGAAAAAGAAATTTGGAATCCGAGTTTAACAGTTGGAAAGTTATACTTTGATCAGATTATGTCAATAGAAAAAATTATTGATGTAATTAGTGGAGTTACCAGCCCGTTTGATGATGAATTAGAGATTAACAGAGAAGAATTTAAGGAATTTATTGACATATCTTTAAAGTTTATACAAAACAGTAACAATTCAGCTTTGATAGCTATGTTATCGGGTTGTTTAGAAGTTTCCATTTATCTTAATTTTTTGATAGCCGGCATTTGGGTAGAAACACCGTTTGAATTGCGTTTTCTAAATGAACGAGCAAAAGGAATTGCAAATTTAGCGTAAGTATAATTTTATAATTGAAACGATTATCAGGCAAAGCTAGTAACTTCGTCTTTGTTATTTGAAAATAAAAGCTGGTTTGACAGGCGGTGGTCGAAATTTTACTCGGCAAAGGCATCGGCAAAGCGGGAAGCATTTTAGCCAAAACCAAAACCGGCGCGGAATTGCTTGAGAAAGCCAAACTTGTCAAAACCGCGACGGCTGCCAAAGTTGCCGATACATTCGGCGATTACCTGATAAGCCGTTTGCGAAATACGCTTCATCGTTTGTTTTTTGTGAAACAGAACGGAACGAACGGCTGTTGAGCGGTCGGTTACGTTGAAACGGTAAAATAATTTAAGTTAAAAAGCGGAACTTTTAATGTCGACGACATTAAAAGTTCCGCTTTTTTTGGTTGAGCGGCTCAATTAGGCGTTTAGTGTAATGAATTTTATGTGCAAAATGTTTTTCGCTGTGTGTATAATTCAGTAAATATAAATTGAATACGTTTCAGGCGTCAGTAAAAACTCTCGAAATCTCAAAAATGAAAAACGAGTGGCAGGCAAAGAAAAATCTGTCGGAGCGCGATTGGTTAATCGAAAAACACAAACCGATTGTTTATTTTCTGGCGAAAAGAATTTCGCTCAGCCTGCCGTTTCCGACCGAAATGGAAGATTTGGTGGCTTACGGGCAGCTCGGATTGATTGAGGCGAGCGAGCGTTTCGACCCGTCGCGCGGCAATAATTTTTCGACTTTCGCGCATTACCGGATTCGCGGCGCGATGTATGACGGATTGCGCGAAATGGGCGCGATTACGCGCTCGCGGGCGCAGCGGTTCGCCGCTGCCGCCAACGATGTTTTGATGACGGAAGTCGATGATTCGGCGACGGACGGCGCGCCGTCAGTTGACGACGAAATCAGGACGGTGGAAAATTTAATCGACGCGCTGCTTCCGATTTATTTTCTCTCGCTCGACGACGGCGAAACCAAAGAAATAAAAGACGAAACGGCTTTTACGTCCGCCGATTTTGAAACCAGAGATTTGCTTGAGCGCGTTCGCGGCATTATGGCTGAACTCGAACCGGAAGAATCCGAACTGCTCGGCAAACTTTATTTCAAAAATATGCCGACTAAGGATTTAGCTGTCGAGATGGGCGTTACGAAATCGTGGGTTTCGCGTCTGCACGCGCGCGCCATCAAGCATTTGCAGGCGGCTTTGCGAAAACATAAAATTTTGGAATCCGATTAAAGTCTGATAGAAAAATCGATTTAGATTATGCAGTCATCACGTTTAATTCCATTTACCGTCGCCGGAACGATTTGTTTCGCCGCCGCGTTTCTGCTGGGCGCTGTCGCCTGGTATCTATTCGGAACGAAACACCGCTCGACCGGCGGCAATACGAACGTCGTCGTACAGACGAGCAAGCCGAACGCCGTCGAGCCGTCGCCGTCGAACACCGAAAACATCAATGAAACCGCCGCCGCGTCGCCGACTCCGACCGCCGCACCCGAAATTAAAAAAGCTCCGGCGGGCGAGATAAAAATAGACGGCGGCGAAGTGATGCTCGGCGGCGAGATTTTTATTGACGGCAAACCGGCGAAAATGCCTCTGCGCCGCGTCGCCGTCGCAGATTTTTTTATCGGCGAAACCGAAGTTACCAACCGGCAATACTTTGAATTCGTCAGCGCCGCCGAATATCGAGCGCCGGGCGGCTGGAAAGACGGAAAATTTCTGCCTGGAACGGACGACGAGCCGGTCGTAGTGGTTACGTGGGCTGACGCGAACGCTTACTGCAAATGGCTTTCAAAGGAAATCGGCGCGGAAGTTCGTCTGCCGGGCGAAGCCGAATGGGAACGCGCCGCGCGCGGCGACAGCGCCGACAATAAATATCCGTGGGGCGACGAATGGAACGACGAAGCCGCGCTCGATTCCGAAACCAAAGAAAAGGCGCGTCCCGTAAAAAGTTTTCCTGCCGGACGCTCGCCCGGCGGCGCGTATGAAATGGTTGGGAATGTCTGGGAATGGACGAGCGATTTGGCGGTCGACGAATTCGGCAAGCCGGTTTTATACGAAAAATCGAAACAGCGAATCATCAAAGGCGGCTCGGCTAAAGAAAGTCTGCTCGAAGACGACGAGCGGCAAAAATATATGACGATTGACGCGCACTTGAACCGTCCCGAAGACAAGCCGTCCGAATTGCTCGGTTTTCGCTACGTCGTCGTTCGCAAATGAGAATTCAGTATAATAATCTAAAATAATACGAATGTTTTTTATCGAAAGCTAAATTACAGAATTTTCAGTAAAATTGAATTATGAACACTCTATTTAACAAATATTCAAACGATTTATTTAATACGGCGGCGAAAATCTCAGTTTTCCTGCTGCTGGCTTTTGCCGCCGGTTCGATTCGTGCGCAAAGTATAAATGACGATTTGCAGCCGAAAAAACCGAATGTCAAGCCTTCCGTGCGTCCGAGACCCGCAAAACAACCGGCTAAACCGACAATAAGACCGGCTGGCAGAAGACCGCCGTTCAGAAAAGTTCAGCCGGTTGATAATAAAATCAATAATCCGCCCGCCGAAAATCCGCCGGTCAATAATCAACCCGTCGAAAATCCGCCCGTCGCTCCGCCGACACCGGCGGCGCCGGCTCAAACGCCGGAGCAGATTATCGAACGCTTTATGGATTTCCAGCAGTCGTCGGACGTTACGACCAAAGATTGGGAGAGCGTCGCCGCCCAGACGCAGAGCGATTCGAGCGACGCGCAGACCAAAGCGCAGTATTTTATAGCTCAGGGATATATCGCATACAGCCGCGCCGATTTCTCCAGCGCGCTCGTCCAATTTAAAACCGCCGCGCAGGTGCTGCCCGATTCGGCGCTGCCGTTCTACAGCGTCGGAACGGTTTATCTGGTTACGAAACAGCCGAATCAGGCGCAAATCGCTTTTGAAAAAGCGATTAAGTTAAATAAAAAATTTGCGCTCGCCTACAAAGGTTTGGGCGACGCGCTGACGGCGCAGAACAAAAACAAAAAAGCGCAGGAAAATTATGACGAAGCGGCGCGCATCGGCGCGGCAAACGCAATCGCGCCGTCGAATCCGGCGGCGGGCGCTTCGGGAAACAGTTCCGTTAATAAACCCGTCGATTCGACCACGCTGACGCCGGAATCTGCTACAGACCTCGAATTAAAAAGCGCGCGCACATTGACGACGCAGAAAAAATGGCAAAGCTCGCTCGATAAACTTCTGCCGCTCGCCGAAAACAAGCCGACGGCTGACGCGTATATCGCAATCGGCGATAATTATTTCGGAATGGAACAATGGCTCAGCGCTTTGCAGGCATACCGCAGAGCGACCGAATTAAATTCCGCTTCCGCGCCCGCGTTTTATAAATCGGGAATGGTTTTGTTTGAAACCAACGAGTTTCAATCGGCTGCCGAAGCGTTTGAAAAAGCGCTTATTCTCGACCAGAACGGAATGAGCATCAACCGCCCGATGGCGCGCAAAATGGCAGACCGCGCAAGCGAAAAAGCTAAAGATATAAAGGGAAAGGGGAAAATTAAAAAGAAGAATTTTCTCGGTATGTAACCCGAATTAAATTTCGACCGGTAATCTGAATGGATTACGAATGGAGGTTTCGGCAATGAAAATTAAGGAAAATTATCTGCACGACGCGTTAAAAACCGACAAAAACGATAAATCCGATTCAAAGGAAAACGTTCGCCGACAGCCGCCGCCGGAAAATTCCGACGCCGCAAACAAACTTCGTCAAACCAATTCGCCGCTCAAAGACGCTCAGAAATTCGCCAGTTTTCTCGAAACGCCGGCGAAGCTGCAAAAGCCGAATCAGCAGCGTCAGGATTCGGGCGACGAGCGGCGCGACGACGAGAAAAAAGACAAAAAAACCGAAACGCGCGAAAAAGATTCAGCCGATAATCTGTCGGGCGACCGGAAGACGGAAAACTACGAATCGGCTGGCGGTCAGACCGGCGGCGGTCAGAGCGGTTTCGGAACAGGCGGACAAGTCGCCGGTTTGAACTTAAACGAAAATTTCGCGGCGCGTTCGATTCTGCACATCGCCGATTTGGAGCGTCTTATCTCGACCGTCAGAACACAGACGAGTTTGGGCGGCAAGCGCGAAGTTATACTTCAGTTGAAACGCTCGGTTCTCGAAGGCTTGTCCGTCCGCATTACGACCGGCGACGGCGCTCCGGTTCAAATCGAATTTCTCGCCGCCAATGAAAGCGTGCGCGCTCAAATCGAAAGCCACGCCGAAGAATTAGCTGGAATCCTGCGCGGGCGCGGCGTAAATCTCGAAACGCTCAAAACGAGCGTCGGTTCGGGGAATCGCGAAAACGAAAATTCTTCAAACGACGAAAACAATGTCGCCGCCGCGCAAAACGAGCTTTCCGCCGCATCCGACAACGATTTGTCAGCCGACAATACATTCGATTCGACGCCCGGCGACGACAAAATCTATAACGCTTAAAGCTGAAAAATCGACCGCGAAAATATTTTTTTCAAAAAAAGTAAAAAAACAGGAAACTTTTTTTTCAGATTACCGATAACTTACACAACAGAAAAAAAACTGAGGAACGCTCGGTAAATATCAGGAGGAAAAAAAATGTTTGGATTAGGTTCGATAGTCAGCAAATTAGCAGGTCCGTTACTGGACAAAATAGGTCTCGGCTTTATCACCCCGCTCATCTCGATGGCTGTAAATTTCGCCAGCGGAAATTACGCCGCGATGATTGGGGATGTCGTTAATCTGGTCGGTAAATTTACCGATTCGTCGTTTCTCAATAACGTCGCTTCAAAACCGCCTCTGGGAGTTTTTCAAAACAGTCAGGGCAACAGCGGCAGCAAACTTTCGCTCGGAAGGATTACCGGCTTGAGCAATAATCCGCTGGTCAAAGGCTTCGGTAAAATAATGGGAATGCTCAACACGGTGAGCGATTTTTTAGGCACATCCAAGTCGATTCAAAATTCGCGCTCTCAAGCTCAGTATAGTTTTCTGAAGGCTTAATTTTTTAGAAATAAAAAAGTTTCCATCGAAGACATTAGTTTGATAGAATGATTTTTGAAAATTAAAGACGGAAGGTAAAAGTAATGGCGGCAAAAATCGGCGAAGATAAAAAGGGTAAAGCAATCGACGTTGATTCGATGTTGAAAGCGCCTGCCGGAATAGAAGTCTCGGACGAAGATTTTCAGTCAATCGGCGAAATCGGGGCGATGTATTACGAGCAGGGAAATGTGGAGAAAGCCGAAACGATTTTTGAAGGTTTAGTAGAGTTAAAGCCGGAGAACGGCGCGGCGCATTCGGCGCTCGGCGCTCTACTGACTCTTAAGCGTGAAGACGAAAAAGCGATTATTCATTTGAGCCGAGCTATTGAGCTTGACGACAAACAAATCTCGCCTTTCGTGAATCGCGGAGAGGTTTATCTGCGGCAGACTAAGTTCGAGTTAGCCGTCGCGGATTTGAAACGGGCGATTGAACTCGACCCGCAGGAAAAAGATGCCGGCGCAAACCGTGCGCGGGCAATGGTTCTAGGAATTTACCAGGCGATTGAATCGCAGAAAATGCAGAAAGCAGAAAATAATTAAAAAGAAAAAAGGAGAAATAAAAATATGTCTATCGTAATCCCATCCAAAACAGAGGCACCGGAAATCGGAAAAGGTGATGTAACCAAAGGTAATTATGAAAGCAAAATGATTGATTATCAAGATGCCGCCGCTCAACGCAGATTGGCTATTCAAGCCAAACAGCAGGAAATGACCGAGGAATCAACAATGAGAACTCAGATGTCAAAGTCCCAGCACGAAGCGATGATGGCAATTATCCAAAATTTCAAGGCTTAATTTAACGAACGAAAAGCAGCGAAGAATATCTTCGCTGCTTTTCGTTTTTGGGTTGAAAGGAGTAATTAAAGTGAGATTATATATTTGGTGTGCAGCGATAATTTTAACGGTAATTTGCTGGTCGCCGACAAATACGGCGGCGCAGTACGGCGGCTCGACGAGCGGCGTCTATTCAAATCGTATGCCGGATTATAATACAAATCCGAGGCTTACCGATACGATGATTAGAAATAGTATGGAACGGCGACGGATGGAGGAAAGGCTTGAAAGTTGTGGACGAACCACTGCAGCCGGTAACTCGTCTTCACACCAAAGTTCTGCTTCGCAGGTTTCTAATTCCTCGGAAAACTCTTCTTTCAGATTGTCTTTTACCCCATCGAAGAACCGAATAGTTCCGGCGATGGTTGCCGCCGGTATGAAAACCGAGCAGGATAAAGCAAGTTTTATATCTTTTGCCGAAAAAGGAATTGATGCGGTCGAAGCCAAATTACGCGAGGGTAATCGTCCGATTTACAATATTCCCGAAATAAGCACGATGCTGGTCCGCAATGCATTTCTTGTCTGTTGCGGCGAGGAATTTACCGAACGACAACGCGCAGGCGTTCTGGCTTTGTTTGTCGATTATTACAGTCACGATGACTCTTTTCAAAAACTATCGGGTCAAGACCTGCAAAAGTTGTATGAAGCGGACGCCATTACAATGATACTTATGGCAAACGAATATGACGAAAAAACAAAAACATTTTCTGAAAAGGCGAAACAACTCGCCCGAAAAGCGGCTGAAGTAAATCTGGGAAGTCCAATAGAGAAATTTAAATTAACGCCCGACGGAATCGATTTCAAATAAAACGTAAATTTACGTTATACTGAAACAACCGTCCTCATTCAATCAGGCACATTAATGTGAGGAAATAAAAAAAATGAAATTATATATTTGTTTTGCAGTGATGATTTTGGCAGTAGTTTTTTGGTCGCCGACGAATGTTAAAGCTCAATACGGCGGTTCGTCAAGCGGCATTTATTCAAATCGTATGCCGGATTATAATACAAATCCGAGGCTTACTGATACGATGATTAGAAATAGTATGGCGCGGCGACGGATGGAGGAAAGGCTCCGTAGCCGGAGAATCACGCGTGGAAAGGTATCAAAGAGAAGGGCAATGCGTCGAAAAGCTCGCCGAGTTTCGATTCTAGAAAATATAATTGAATTAAAGTTCAGTATTGTTTCTAATTTGCCAAAGAGAAGTTCAATTGTTTAGTAAATGAGAAGGTCAAATGTGTGGAAGTCAGGACACGATGCAATGATGGCAATTGTTCAAAACTTTAAGGCTTAGTTCAATAAAGTCAGAAAAAAGACAAGGGAAACATTTAAGTTTCTCTTGTCTTTTTGTTCATTACTGAATAAAAAACAGGTTGAAAAATTTCGGAGGTGTTAAGAGATGAGAAAATATGTTTCCATAGCGATTCTGGTTTGTGCCTTTGCAGTTATCAGCCCGCAAATTGCATTGGGACAGTGGGATTACGGGCAAAACATCCTCGACAATATAGTGGAGTATCATGCCGCCCGGCGCAGAACCGAAGGTAGAAGTAAAAGCGGGCGCAGGACGACGGTTGCCAAAAGGAAAAGTGCGGCTCGAAATACCGGCGCTTCCGCCGCTAAACCTGCTGCTCCTACATATCCACGCTATGGCATTGTGTTTACGCGTGATTCGTATCAGGATTTTCATCGTGAGGACATTAACGGATTCAGAGTAAATTTCACTTTTACGTCCGCCGCGACCGGAAAGACCATATCGAAATTTGATTATGCCAAATTATACGGTGTTGAATCTCTAATCGAGGGTATCCCGCCGGGCGTTTATACCGTTCAAGCCGAAGCAGTGTATATGGGCAAAACATATCCGGCTCATATAGGCACTCAGGAAGGTTCAGACGATAATCCGAGTGGCGGAGATTTTGCTTCTTCAATCCGAGTGCAAATAAAACCGGAAATTAACGAATACGGACAGCACGTAATGAATGTTTCGCCGGAACGTCTGTATGTTCGAGTAATTGAATAGAGTATTGGTTTTGTTAAATTATCTTTAGGAGCAAATAAAATGAAAAAATATTTTTTAATTGCGGGGCTATTTTTGGGGTGCTTTTTACTTTCACCGAAAGATATAAAGGCGCAGATTTACAATCCTTATCCGGCAATGATTGACACGACGTTGACAAACCAAGTCAATACGATAATGACGCGGAAGGCGATGCAGCGCAAAGCGGCGATGAATGCAAAGCGGCGCGCAACAAAAAGAAAAAGAACTATTCACAAAAAATCACGAAGAGTTTCTGTAATTGAAAACTTTAACATACCAAACTACAAAATTGCCTCCGGTTTACCGAGAAGAAGCGAAATTGCGTAACGAGATTTAATTCTCCTTAATAATTATTTTTGCTGGTTGCGGCGGGCAATGGTTATAGGAATTTACCAAGCGATTGAATCGCAGAAAATGCAGCAAGCAGAAAATAATTAAAAATAAAAAAGGAGAACTAAGAATATGCCGTTACCAGTAAATCCAGCAAAACCAGATTGGTCAAATAAAGAAGATGTTCAGAAATATATGGACGAAAAGCAAGACTACAATTTTGCATTGCAAAATATGATGCAAGTCAGAAGCGAAGAGTCGGCGACCCGTTCAAATATTTCAAAGTCGGAACACGATGCGATGATGATAATCGCAAACAATATGAAGACTTAGTCCCATTAATTTCAAAGAAAATCGGAGATTTGTTATGAAGAAATACGTTTTATTTACTACCTTGTTTTTGATGTTTGCCTTTACGGCAAGGTCAGCTTCGGCACAGGCGACTCCGTCGCCGATGCAATCGTCGTCAGATTACCTGAACAGGCAAATGATGTATGACTCGATGACTTGGAACAGAATGATGACGGAAAGAGGCGGCAGGCGCGCTCATTCGGTCAGAAAAAAGCACTCTGCGAGAAAACCAACGCGCAGACACAGACGACACCAAAGTCGAAGAAGAGTATCTCTGAATATTTCCAAACCAATTGCTGATTACGCGTTAATTTTGCCGACAAACGACTTAATTGTATAACAGCCCGTAAAGCCGAATATGAAAAAGTCTAAAATCAATATGTTGACGATAATGATTAATGACATCGAATCATAATGGAGATTAGATTAAAGGCAGCGGTTAAAAAACTGCTGCCTTTAATTCTTGTTTTCTTTCTCAAATGTAAGAAAGATTAGAGAAACATATATTTCGGCAAATTATCTTCAAGAGCAAACAAAATGAAAAAATATTTTTTAATAGCCGTATTGTTCACGGTAATTGTGTTTCTTCCGAAGTCGGCTTCGGCACAGGCTCCGTCGCCTATGACTTCATCGATAGACTTTTTGAGTCGTCAAATTCAGTATGATTCGATGACGATGAACACTATGATGACCAGAAGCGACGATAAACAACGAACGAAAAGCGGCGGAACTAAAGCGCCGGTCAAAAAAGTTGCTCGCGAAACGTCTACTTTTACTCCTTCCGGTTCATTGATAATGCCGAGAGAGTTTGCAAATGAATTTGGCAAAACTCCCCAGGAAAAACGCGATGCGGAAGCAGCATTTGCCCAGGGTTTAGGTGTTGTTGAAGATCTTAAGAAGCAAAAGGGCTTCGCAGCAAACGATGTCGCAAGAGCATCTTCACTGCTTTTTATAAACTGTCTGGCTACTTACTCGGGTAAGGATTTGACGCAAAAGCAAAAGGATGGTATTTACAGCACGTTCAAAAACTTATATGAAACGGACGAATACTTTCAATCTTTAAGCGATAAGCAGAGGCAAAGAGTTTATGAAACCAACGGGATTTTGTGGATGTTCGTATCCACTTATTTCAGATTGGCAGAGGAGAAAGGCGACCGAGAGAGCTTACAGAAATCGAGAGACACAGCTGAATATATTTTCAATCAGTTTATCGGAGTTCCGATTACCAGCATTCGCCTAAAGCCGGACGGCTTTGAGATTGATTAAACGAAAAAGGTCGATTTAGAACAACAAACAAAATAAAAAAATCTGCGAGTTGAAAATCGCAGATTTTTTTGTGTCGGGATAGTATTAAAAGTCGTAATTCTCTACAGTCAGACTTGATGAGTTTGAAGCAGAGTGCGCGCGCGCTTGAGCGACAAAGCTGTTTCGTCGTTGATGTCAACTTGTTTGGAAGAGATTTGTAACCCTTTAACGGCGGCTTTTTCCAAATCGATTCGCGCCGCTTCGACGTTTCCGACTCGAATTTTCGCTTCGCCGCGATTGACCAGAGAAACAATATCGTTCGGCTCGATTGTCAAAGCCGCGTCGAAATGCTCAATCGCTTTCCTGAAATTTTTCAAACGCAGAAACAACGCTCCCAACGCGGCTTGAAAATAAGCGGTTGCCGGCGCAATCGCCAGCAAGCCTTCAAACAGGACGACGGCTTCGCGGTTGCGTCCTTGTTGGGCAAGCGAGTAGGCGATTTCCGAGATGATGCGGATTTCGTCCTTGTCCCAGTTGGCGGCTGTGCCGAGCGAGATTTGCCCGTCGAGCCATTTCTGCATTGTGCTGTCTGTCTGCATTTCGGTTAAAAATATAAAATATAAAGTTTGTCCGCCGTTCACTCGAAGCGTTTTCTGTCGTGCAGAATCGCGCCGATTTCGTCGTTTGATTTCTGCTCGCGCCGTTCAGTCTCAATTTTCTTTTCAACCCGCCAATTCTCGCGGTGTGTGTCGATAACTTTCGCTTCCCTGGACACTTCGCTCAAAAAATTGAGCGCTTTTTCGACAGTCTGCTCGGCGCGCACGACGACTTTTTTCTGTTCTTCGACGGCGGTTATAAGATTCGTTTCGTGTTCGCGCAAATCAATCAGATGCTGGCGAAAACGGGCGATTTCAGCGGATTTTATTCCGCCGCGCGATTTTTGAATCATCTGCGTCTGCGTGTCGATTTGAGCTTTCCGGCAATCTTCGACCGCCTGCTTTCTGTTTTCCAATTCGATTTCGGTCAATGCTAATTGTCTGCGACATTCGGCAAGCTGAATCGCAGCTTGTTCCCGCGCTCGCTCGCGGATTTCGAGCAGTCTTTGCAGACGATATTTTTCCTGATTCGGCATCGTTAATGCGCCGCTCCCATCAAGTGAATCGAATATTCAAACGCCCGGAAAGTTTCGCCGAAATAAAAATACATACGGTCAACCAATACCGGCAGGGCTATTAAAACGACGATGACGCCGACGAGCATTTTAACCGGCATACTGAGGAAAAAGACGTTGACCTGCGGGGCGACGCGGTTGATGATGCCGAAAAATAAATCGGTTAAAAGCAGCGCGATAAGCGCGGGCGCGGCGAGCTGCAAGCCGATTGTGAAAACGGCTGCCGTCAGTTTGACAATCAATTCGGCGGCGGGCGACCAGCCGGGCGCGAAATCGGGAAAGCCGAGAACCGGAATAAATTCAAAACTTTCGAGCAAGGAACGAATAAAAACGCGGTGCGCGCCGACGGCGATAAATATGACGATGGCAAGCTGAAGATGAAATTGTCCGAGTTCGGAGACGCGCGCCTGAATCTGCGGCGCGTAAAGCTCGCCCATCGTCGAGCCGCGCTGCGAATCGACGATTCTGCCCGCAACCTGGACGGCTTCAAAAACGAGCGAGCTGATAAAGCCGAGCGTAAAACCGGTTAAAACTTCTTTGGCGAGCAGTCCGATAAAACCGACGGGACCGAAACCGAGCGCCTGATTTTCCGGCACGGATGCGGCAATCGAAGGATACAGAATGACGACGAGCGACATCGCCGTCGCCACTTTGACGCGCGCCGGAACAGCCGCGCCGCCGAAAAACGGGACAATCGAGAAAAAGGAGACGAGCCGCGCGAAGCTCAAGCCGACCAGCACGAGAAACGTCTGCGGGCTTTGCGAAATCTCGAAAACCCGTAAAACCGTTTCCAGTAGTGCTAAAAAATCCTGCATTTAAAGAATTGAAAATTTGAAAAATTAACCGGGACGGCTTATTTGAAGCATTAAACCGAAAATCTTTTCGCTGAATTCAATCAGATGCATCAGCATAAAATTCGCCGTAAGCATAATAACGATAACGGTTACGATGATTTTCGGCACGAAGGTCAAGGTTTGCTCCTGAATCTGCGTCAGCGCCTGAAAAAAACTGATGAGCAAGCCGACGATTAAACTCGCCAGCAGCGGCAGCAGCGAAAGCAAAATAACCAGCCAAAGAGCTTCCTGGGCAATCTGCACATATAAATTCATCGTCGCCGTTCTCGCTTTTTAAAAAATTAATTACGTAGGAATTTTGCCCGAATTTACGGCAAACGGCAAGTATTTCGCATTAAAATATTTAACGCGGCGAAATAAATTTTATTTGTAACTGCGTGGAAAGCCGATTGTCAGGAAGCTAAAAGAGTCGTCGTCCGGCGATTAAAAATCGTCTGCCGCAAATCGTCTTCAAATAAACTTTTCGCTTCGGCGGCGTTTAATGCTTTGGGCGCGGATTCGTTTGTCTGATTCGCCCGTGTGCTGCCGCTCGCCGCGCTCAGAAAAATCTGCGCGCCCGTTGTGATAACCGAAACGAGCGTGTTGACGCCCAGAGAGCGCAAGCCGTTGTCGGTCAAACCGACGACGACGCTGGCGGCGAATCCGAGAATTTCGCCGACGCTTTTTTCGGCGAGCGGCACGATACAGCCGACGGTCGCGCCCATCATCGAGCCGGTCGCGCCGGCGGAAAAACCGAAGCCGATGTTTTTTGAATCGGTTTTGGCGGACGCGCCCGCCGCTGAATAGCGCGATTTGCGGTATTTATCAATCGTCGTCAGAGCGCCGTTTATCAAAGCTCCGGCGACGTTCGCTTCGTTTGTCCGGTGTGAAAGATTTACGTTCTGCTTTCCGTTTTCAAGCGTCGTTCGATTAGCGGTTCGCCCGGCTATTTGCTCGTTCGGCGCGTTTGTCGTTTTCGGCGATAAATCGCCCGGCTGATTCTGCGGCACAATCTCCGGCGCGACATCGGTCAGCGGAAGCATTACGCTGATATTCTGGTAAAGCGCCAGACTCAAACTGAGCAGCGCCGCGCTTTTTGCGTTGAGCAGAACTTCGCCGTTCGTAAAAATCGAAGCGTTTTCAAGCAGCGCGATTTCTCCGCCGAAAAAATCGCCGTCGGGCGCGTTTGAAACGGTCTGCGGCGACGAAAAATTGAAAATTTTGCCGTCCGGCGAATTCATAATCGAACGCGGCGCGATTTCGACGGTTTTACCGTTGAGCAAACTTATAATCGCGTGCGGCGGCAGTTCGACGTTTTTGCCGTTGAGCGACAAAAAGACGCGGACGGGAAAATCGCCGCGCTTGTCGAGCGCGATGCCGCTGCCGACAAATAAATTGCTCGCGCCGAACGTCCGGTTCATCTGGTAACGCGCCTCGAAAACTTTTCGCTCGCCCGGCGGCAGCGTGGTTAAAAACGTTTCCAGTCGCCCGCCGTGCCGTTCGAGTTGTCTGAACAATTCGCCGTAGCGCGAAACGGCGCGCGGTTCGGCTTTTCCGTTGACATAAGTTTCGACGACGCGGATTTCCGACATCTGCCGCACATCGTTCCAGAATTGTTTCGGCTTATCGCGGAAAGCGGCTAAATCCTTATGTTCTTTAGCATTATTAACCAAACCGTCCCACGTTTGATTTAATAAATTTTTCGCCTGTTCAGGCTGGTGTCTGTTTAAATTTCTCGTTTGTTCGGGTTGATATGTATTTAAGGTTTTCGCCTGTTTTGTTAGGTGCGTATCTGGATTTTTCGTCTGTTCAGGCTGATGCGTATCTGGATTTTTCGTCTGTTCGGTCAGGCGCGAAGTTAAAGTTTTCGCCTGTTCGGTCGGATAGATATTTAAATTCTTCGTCTGTTCAGCCGGTTGTTTGGTTAAATTCTTCGTCTGTTCAGGCTGATATGCAGTTAAAGTTTTCACCTGTTCAGGCTGATGTGTATTTAAAGTTTTAATCTGTTCAGCTTGATGTGTACTTAAAGTTTTCGTCTGTTCAGCTTGATGTGTACTTAAAGTTTTCGTCTGTTCAGCTTGATGTGTATTTAAAGTTTTCACCTGTTCCGTCAGGCGCACAGTTAAAGTTTTTCCTTGTTCGGTTTGATGCTCGGTTAAAGTTTTTGCTTGTTCGGTCTGGTGTGAATTTAAGTTTTTGGTTTGTTCCCTGGTTTGTTCCGCCGGACGGGTGTTTAAATTCTTCGCTTGTTCGGTTTGATGTTTATTCGGTTGATTGTGCGCGTTCGGCAATGTTTTTTCGCCGCCGGAAAATGCTGTCGTTCGCGGCGCATTTTCGTGATGATTTGCAGCAACTGGTTTTTTTTCGCCGCCGAGAATCATTGTCGTCAGATTGTTTTTTAAGTCTTTCGCCTGCGCATTCTGCCATTTTTTATCAAACAGAAGCGGCGCGTTCTGCTTCGGATTTTCGCGTTTCGGCAATTCCGTTTGCGGCGCGTGCCGAGTTTCGCCGGACTTTTTCGCTTCGCCCGGATTCACGGGCAAATTAAACACCTTTAAAGGTTTGATTTGATTTTCGTTTCCCATCGCGTTTCTATTGCTCCGAATAAGTTATCGGCAATCGGGCGAAAAAGTTTCCTGTTCGGGCGAATTTAAATTTATACGCCGCTCAAACGAAGGCTTTGCGCTATTTTTTGAAAACGCGTCAAATGCTGCTCGAATCCGGCGGCGGTCGCCGTGCAGGTAATGATAAAAATTTCTTCGTCAGACAGAACAAAAGTCTGCAATTGCTGGAGATTTAAGCCGTGCGCGGCGATTTTCTGGACGATTTGCACCGCCGGTTGACCGTTGATTTCGATGTTTTGCCGCTCGACGATTTTTAAGCCTTCGACTTCCGCCTGTGTAACGGCAAACTGTTTGTTTGCATAATCTTCGACGCTCGTCTCGCTATCGACGAATTCTTTTGTGATAACGACATTCGGCGCGAATTCATTCGGCGAGACGGTCGCCACGAAACTGATAATCGAGCGGTCTTGCCAATCGTCGGGAATGTCCAAATTAAAATTGGCGGCTGTATACTGCATATTTTCAGCTCAGGAGCGCGGCGGGCTGACCCGCGCCAAGATACGAATCGTAGTTTTCTTCCTCGAACGGCGCAAGAGCCGGGCGCATCGAAATTCTGCCGACCGGCTGAATGTTTAATTCCGACGCCAGTTCCTGATACGACAAAACGGTTAATTCGGGAAATTCGAGTTCGACCATTTTGCGGACGAATCTGCGGACTTCGGCGTCGGTTATAATTACAGGTTTCTGTGCCGTCGGCGGCAGCATTTCGATTTCGCGCCGAATCGCTTCGAGAATGTCGTGCGCGATGTTCGGGTCGAGCGACAGATACGTGCCGGTCGATGTGCGGCGAATCGCGCCGCGTATTACGTCTTCGATTTCCGGGTCGAGCATATAAACAAACAGCGTTTCGCGTACTCCGGCGTAGCGAAACGAAATATAGCGCCGCATCGCGCCGCGCACGTATTCGGTCAGCTGCGTCGCGTCTTTTTCGACTCTGCCCCATTCGCTCAAGGCTTCGAGAATCGATTTTATATCGCGTATCGAAATTCCTTCCTGCACCAATCTTTGCAGAACGTCGTTGATTTGCGCGACGGACAGCGTTTTCGGGGCGACTTCTTCGACGAGTTTCGGCAAACCGCGCGCGGCGAAATCGAGGTAAGCCTGCGTTTCCTGTATGCCGACGAATTCGTGCGCGTAACGCTTCATCACACGCGATAAATGCAGGGTTATAACTTCTTCCGGCTGCCAGACTTTCAGACCGGCAAGCTCGGCGAGCGGACTTTGTTCGACGGGAATCCACGCGCCCGGACGCAAATCAGCCGGATTGCGCACGTCTTCGCCGTCGAGTCCGAAAACTTTTATATTCTCCGCCGAATCGTTGACGTAAACAGAATCGGGACGCAAGTTGCCGTAGACAATCGGAACTTCCTTGACGGCGATAAAATACTGCGTTTCTTCGAGCGGCGCGTCGCCGGAAACGTGAACCGACGGCAGCATCACGCCCAAATCGTAATAAATCGCCGAGCGCAGTTTCGGCAGTTCAGCGCGAAATCGAGCGCCGCGCGGTGTGTTTTTATCAATCAGATGCGTGATGCCGGAGCTGACGACGATGGCGAGCGGCACGGCGAACGTCGGCTGCAAATCGTCCTGACCGGCAGCGGCGCCGCCCGCTTTTTCGGCGCGTTCGGCTTCGAGCGCGGCAATGCGGCTCTGGCGATTATAGACGAAAAACGCCGCGCCGCCGACAATCGCGCCGACGGTCATCAGCGGAAGCGTCGGCATTCCGGGAATAATTCCCAAAGTCAGCAGCAAACCCGAAGTAATCCACAAAGTTTTCGGATTGCCGAGAAGCTGATTGCCGATGTCCGCGCCGAGGTTGCTCGGTTCTTCACCGCTCGAAACGCGTGTAACGACGATACCGGCGGAAAACGTAATCAAAACCGACGAGATGAGCGCCGCCAGACCGTCGCCGACCGTCAGCATCGTGTAGACGTGCGCGGCTTTGCCGACCGGCATTCCTTTCATAAAAACGCCCGACGCCAGACCGGCGATAATGTTTATCAAGCCGATGATAATCGTCGCAATCGAATCGCCTTTGATAAATTTCATCGCGCCGTCCATCGCGCCGTAAAGCTGCGATTCGCGCTGGAGTTCGGAGCGCATTTTTCGGGCGTTGTCCTGCGAAATCAAGCCCGAACGCATATCGGCGTCAATCGACATCTGTTTTCCGGGCAGAGCGTCCAGAGTAAAACGGGCGGCGACTTCGGCGACGCGTTCCGCTCCCTTGGCGACGACGATAAACTGGACGACCAGAATCATTAGAAACATCACCGCGCCGATAATAAGATTGTTCTGCGCCGTCGTTTCCCCGAGCGCTTTGATAACGTCGCCCGCGTCGCCTTTGAGCAGAATACTGCGCGCGACCGAAACGCTCAGACAAAGGCGAAAAAGCGTTGTGATTAAAAGAATTGTCGGGTAAGCGGTCAGTTGCAGCGGGCTGGAAATATAGAGCGACGTGCCGAGAACGATGAACGAAATCGCTAAATTGAAAACTACCAGAATGGAAATAATCGGCGTCGGAATCGAGAAGAAAAGCGTGCCGATTGCCAGCATTAAACCGATTGGCAGCAGCAAATCGCCGTGCCGCGCAATCGCCCGCAAAAAGTTGCCGCTTTTCAGGTCCTGAACGAATTTACCGAACGATGGTTTTGATATTGCCATAAAATTTTCCAGCTCAAAATGTAGTTTCCGGCGAATGAAAAATTAAAACGTTAAAACAATGAAAAATTAACGGAGCGAAGTTTTTACTTTTTTACCTTTTTTAATCGTTCCTTATTGGTTTAATTCCCCGTAGTTCTGCTACGGAAATAAGGGAAATAGATTTTCCGCTTTGATTCCTCGCGGCTCTGCCGCGAGAAAAATTCAATTTTCAGGAAAACACAATTTCCAGAAATAAAAAAATCAGCACCGCACCGATAAGTGTGCCGATAATCATCGAGACGATTTCGACGAAACTGAAATGACTGAAATATTTTCGCTCCAGCGTCGAAGCGGTTTGTTTTGTCGTTTGAGAAACGACGGCTTGATTTTCCGCCGCGCCCGCGTTTTTCGCCGCCAGACCGCCGAAACGCGCCGTGTTTGAATCGACTCTCGCCGATAATAACGATTCGAGCGCGACGAGCGAACTCGGTTCGTGCAGAACGAGCGAAATTTTCGACCGCGCCGGAAAGCTCACGCGGTCATCGTTTCTCAAACGTCTGGTTGTCTCAACCGTTTCGTCGTTGACAAGAACCGAATTGCGGCGCTGCGATTCGAGCAGAATTCCGCTCCAATCCTTGCGGGCGACTGCATAAAGCGTCGATATTTCCCCGATATTAAAGGCGATGTCGCCGCCGTCGGTTTCGCCAATCGGCGTTTCGGCGTCTTCGAGCGGAACGTGGACGGTTTCGCCCGTTCCGTTTTGCCGTATAAAATAAAAGCTGTCTTCTTCGGTTCTCAAAGTATTGAGAACGTCGGCGAAACTTCGCGGCGCTTCCGATTCGGCTACAGATTCTTTTGAAGATTCGGCTGAATCGGACAAAAGCGCGATAGCATTCGTTTTGCCTGATTTATTCGAGATTATTTCTGATGAAAAAACATTATCTATATTATTTTTATCATTTACAGCCGTTCCGTCTGCCGGAAAATTTATGCCGTCGATGACTGAAATAACGTAATTGCCGACTTTAATATCGTCGCCGTTCGCCAGCGGCTCGATTGCTTCGCGCCGCAGAACGACATCGTTTAAATGTGTGCCTTCGCTGCTGTTGATAAGCGTCAGGCGTTCGTCTTCGCGCATCACGACGAGCTGTTCGGGCGCCGCTTCGGGCAAAACCAGATTGTTCGCCGCGTCGCTCCCGATTGTAAATATGCTGCCGTCGAAAATGTATTCGCCGATTACCGGATTTTCTGTTGTTTGACTCTTTGGGAGACTGTTTTTTAAGACAAACTTGGCTGCCATATTCGGAAAATATAATTCGGATTCGGCGTCGGCGATTGGCGTTTTCGACGCGTATATCGTTGACAGCTCTTTTTTATGAAGTAATACTATCACAAATAAAGCCCGATTATTAACAAAATTCCAGGACGAGCAATCAATGAAACGCTTTGAAGCAGAAACATCAGACCGGTTGACCGACGAGGAGCGGGAAACCATCGAATCGCTTTTGCGGTATCCGTCGCTCGAACGCGTGTTCGACCAGAATCAGCCGCATAATCTCGCCGACACAAAGAAAAAAATGCAGTCGAACATCGCCGGGCTTGAGCGAACCATTCGCGGCGGCGCGAAAACGGACGCCGAACGCGCCGCGAAAATCGTCGCGGCGTATCAGACGACGATAAATTTTCTGGACGAACTCGAACAAATGCGTAATAATCAGGCTAAATAATTTCCGATTATTTGCGGGAAATAATTTTTTTTCAAAAAATTTTCAAAAAACAGGAAACTTTTTTTCAAACTTGCCGATAACTATATTACAAAAAGCGGCAGATTTAATTTTGTAAATAATGGCGGCTTAAATTTTCGAGGAGGAAAAATCAAAATGGCAGACCCAATTATCAATTCAACGGCAACGCCGATTCAAACGGTGAACACGACGATTCCGACGGTTCAGCCGAAAAAATCGGGCGGTTTCGGACGTATCTTAGGCGGAATCTTGGGCGGCGCGGTAAATCTTGTCGCGCCCGGTTTGGGCAGTATTATCGGCGGCGCAATCGGCAGCGGTCAGAGCGGCGCGAGTACGGCTGATATGCAGTCGATGATGAACAATCAGATGCAGCAGTCGATGCAGCTTTTATCGGTTCAGAATCGCGTGCAGTCGCAGACGCAGGAATTTACCACGATGTCGAACCTGCTCAAATCGAAACACGACAGCGAGATGTCCGCCGTGAATAATTTCAAATCCTAAATTAAGAATTATTTCGGTAAATTTTTTCATTGCGCGAAGTCTCGACTATTTTTGTCGGGACTTTCGCGCTTAAAAGACGCACGATTACGGGCGGAGGCGCGAATAAAAATGCAGATGGTCAATGTGTCCGATGAAGAATTAAGAGTGATGCTCGAATCCGGTCTGGTTCTGCGCGAAGCGGGCAGACTCGACGAAGCCGAAAAGATTTTCGAGGGCGTCCGCGAGTTGATGCCCGAATCGGACGTGCCGCTCGTTACCTTAAGCTCGATTGCCGTCCGGCGCAACGATTTCGACGAAGCGCTGCGGTTGTGCGAGGAAGCTCTTAATCGCCAGCCGTCGAGTCTTTTCGCGCGCGTCAACCACGCCGAAATTCTGCTCTACCAGAAAAAACGCGGAGAAGCCGAAGCCGAGCTGCGGGAAATAATCGAAACCGCTCCCGAATCGCCGCACAGCCGCACGGCGCAGTCGCTCCTCAACGTGGCGCGAATGATGTCCGAGTCCGAATAGAGATATGTCGGCGGAGAGAAAAGTTTATGAATCAAATGTAAAAGCGGCGAAACCATTGAGTTTGCCGCTTTTTTTCAGCAGCAAACCGTTTCGGAAAAGTGCCGGTAATGACACGTGAGCGGGCAAGTTTTCCGAAGAAATAAATAAATGGACGCCTTTTCTTGTCGATTTATATCGCGGCACGACAGACTTAACGTTAATGAACGCTTATTGACGTTGAAAAGGTTGATTGCGGCGGTGAAAAAATGGCTCTGTAAAATTTTAGTGGAACAAAAGGAACGGTTGGATTAAAATTTCAGTTGAGAAACTTAAATAATGAAAATAAATAAATCGAAATCGCCGTTTGTCGGCGGAGCGGATGCGCCGGACGAGAAAGATATTGCCAGAGCGATAAAGGGCGGCAAGTTCGCCGAAGCATTCGGCGCGCTCGAAGCGGCGGCGACGGAAAACGCCGCGCCGAGCGAGACGACGGCGGCGCTTTCGGAAATCGCCGCGCAATACGATTTATCGAACGAGGAAAACCGGCAGGCGGCAGTCGAAGAATCGGCGGAATTTCTGGTCAAATCGCGGTTGGGCGAAAAATACCGCGACTCGGAAAAAATGATAAAGGATTTGACCGGACACGTGGCGGACGACCCGTTTTTGAAATCGAAACTGGTATCGATTCTGCAAAAACTGAATTCTAAAAAAATCTAAAAAATCTAAAAATCTAAAAGAGGTTGCCGATGAGCGGAGAAAAAACCGAAAAACCGACCGAGAAACGAATTCGCGACGCCCGCAAAAAAGGTCAGGTCGTCAAAAGTCAGGATTTGACTTCGGCTTTGATGCTCATCAGCGCGGTTCTTATTTTCTGGCTGAGCGGAACGGTTACGGCGGCGGTGCTGATTAAGGCGATGCGCGGCGGCATCGAAACCGCCGGTTCTTTTACCGGAACGCTGACGCGCGAACGGGCTTCGGAAGTGCTTTTTCAGGCGCTGCTCGATTTCGGCGCGGCGCTCGCTCCGCTCTTTATTTTTATGTTCGCCGGCGCGGTTCTGTTTAATTACATACAGGTCGGCTCGATGTTCGCCTTTGAAGGCTTAAAGCCCGACATCTCTAAACTGAATCCGGCGGAAGGCTTCAAGCAAAAATTTCTCAAGCCGAAACCTTACATCGAACTCGGCAAAACGCTGCTCAAAGCGGCAATCACTTTTACAATCGTCGGCTGGGTTTTATACGCCGAAATTCCCAACATCGTCGGACTTTCCAATCAGGATGTCGGACACGTTACGGCTTATGTTTTCAGCTTAATTTTGAGAATCGGTTTTTACGTCGGAATTCTGTTCGTCGGTTTAGCCGTCGGCGACTTTTTTCTCCAGCGCTTTTTGTTTTTAAATCAGATGAAGATGTCGAAACAGGAAGTCAAACAGGAATATAAGGAATCGGAAGGCGACCCGCTGATAAAATGGATGCGGAAAAGCCTGCACCAGGAAATTCTGGCGCAAAGCTCGATTGCCGCCGTCAAAACCGCCGATGTCGTGCTGGTCAACCCGACGCACATCGCCGTCGCCGTAAAATACGACCGCGCGAATATGGGCGCGCCCGTCGTCGTAGCCAAAGGCGCGGATTTAATCGCCAAACAGATACGCGAAATCGCCAAAAAATCGGACGTGCCGCTGATGCGCGACATTCCGCTGGCGCGCGCGCTCTACGAAGTCGATTTGGAAGCGGAGATTCCCGAAGATTTGTTTGAAACCGTCGCCGAAGTTCTGCGCTGGGTTTATTCTTTAAGCGAGCAGGGCGAATCTAAATAAATTTTTTACAGTGCGTTGAAATGTTAAAAAGTTTGAGCGTTTGAAAAAAATCAGGAAACACTTTCGCAAAATCGCCGATAACCACAGCAGAGAATTTTTAATTTGAGGCGCGGACAAGTGGGAAAAATAAACAACACATTTTCAAATTCGCTGCCGGCGGCAAGCAGCGTCAATCAATCGGGTGGCAAGGGCGAAAACATCAAGCTCGAGTTCGACCCGAAAACTCTCGGCGCGACGCGGCAGAAAGACGGGCGCTATCCGCCGACTAAAGCGGTAACGGAAAACACCGTCGAAACCGCTTTGCTCAAACATTTCGGTTTTGACATAAATAATTCCACTGACGCCGCTCGCGTCAGGCAATTGCTGCGCATCGACGGCAGCCCGTTTGCGGCGTTGGAAACGAAGGGTGATTTAGTCGCCGTTTACAACAACCGCGCGGGCAAATACGAAATCGTCGATAATGTCGAGAAAAATCTCTACAAACAATTGCAGGGCAAAGCGGCGGAAGTAAAAACGCGAATCGAGCGCGAAAAACAAAACACGCCTTCAAATCCGGCGAATCCGAATGACGTTATCGCCGGTAAAAACGGCATCACGAACAACAAGCGAGCCGAACTCGAAAATAAATTAAACAATCAGCCGTCAATCTCCGCGCCGAACGGCAACGAATCGGAAAAAACGGTCAAAAGTATAACGGGCGCAATCGAAAGCGTAACGGGAACGAGCGACCCGTTTGCGGCAAGCGAAATCGGCAAACAGCTTAATCGTCTGGGCGTTTCATCCGTGCGGCTGGCAGGCAAGGCGATGGAATTGTCGAATTATCTCGGCGAAAAGCTCAACGACGCGGTTCGCTCCGTCGCGCCCGATTCGGTTGACGAACTGCTCAACCAAGCGGACAAGGCAAACCGCGAAAACGCGCAAGCCTTACAAAACGCGAGTTCCGCCGTAACGAATGAAGACACGTTTATTGACGCCAAAGCCAAGCAGTCGGGCTGGGAAATTCCGGTTGCCGAAGACCTTGCAAACAAGGCGATGTATTTTCCCGAAGCCATTCCAAACGCGATTGATTCGGCAATTAAAGGCGATTTCAAAGACGACGACGGCAGTTATTCGGATAGAGTCGGCAAGATTATCGGCGGCTTGAATCCGGCGGGCGACGCGCGCGATATTGTCGCCGACGGCAAGCGAGTTGCCGACGGCGAGAAAGGCGGCTGGATAAAGTTAGGCGCGACCGTTATCGGCGCAGTTCCGATTGTCGGCGATGCGGGCAAGGCGTTAATCAAAACAGAAGAAAAGGCAATTATCAAAGGTTTAGAGAAAACGGCTGAAAAGGAAATTGTCGAAGAAACCGTTGAAAAGGTTGTTAAGGAAGAAGTCGAGCAAACCGTTAAACAAACAGGTAAACTGATAATCGAAGATGGACGAACATTATCGAAATCTGAACAAGAGTTTGCCGATAAAATGGTCGCCGAAGGCAAAACCGTTAAAGCGCGAGCGGAAAGCACGGTGAGCGGTGTGAAAAATCCTGATTTTGAGATTGACAACGAAATTACCGAATTTAAATATATTTCTGATTTAAAAGGAACTGACATAGACACTTTGTCGGGAGGATTATCAAGAAGAATCTTGGACGGAGGTAGTCAAGCGTCGAAAGTAACCTTGAATGTAAGTAATCAAACAGGGATGGATAAGGAAGCCGCTGAAAGAGCAATAAAAAGGGCTTTCGGCAGTTTGAGAAAAAGAAATAGCGAAGCTATAAAAGAAGTCAGAATCTATGGAAAAGATTTTGATATGACGGTTCTCTATGAAAAATAATCAATTTATGCAAAAACTAGATATTGTTCAAGAACTTACAAATAGGATAAATAGAGATACCAAGCATTTCGCAGGTAATTTGCCTGAAAGATATGCTTTAGTGTGGCACGGTTACATTGCCGGACTTTATGAGTGGAATTTAATTGATTTAAAAGAGTATGGACGACTTGTTGATATTTTGCCTAAAACCTCGCATCCTGACCCAATAGTAGAAATTTTTGAAGGACGCGACGATGACGAAGAATAATAATTGAAAACAAGGAGTTAGAAAGCAGTGCTTAATGGCGCTGCTTTTATTTTCCCGAAGCCATTCCAAACGCGATTGATTCGGCGATTCGCGGTGATTTCAAAGACGACGACGGCAATTATTCCGATACGTTCGGCAAATTCATCGGCGGCTTGAATCCGGTTGGCGATGTCAGAGACATTATTGCTAACGGCAGGAAAGTTATTTAAGGCGACGGTAAAGCGACGATTCCGCTGATTGCCTCAATCAGCGGCGCGATTCCGAGCGGCGGCGCGAAGGTTTTAATTAAGACTGAAGAAAAGGTGGTTATCAAAGGCTTGGAGAAAGCGACTGATAAAAAAAGTGGTGGCGGAAATTCTGTGTTGAGTATATTCTTTAAGCATTGAGAATATTCTTTGTGTGAGGACAAACAAAACGAATGGCGGAAATTAAAAACGTCGGCGGGCAGCCTTTGCCGGTTGACCAAAATGCAAAAAGAGTTGCGGGCGACGCGGGGAAACTTCCCGGTCAGCAACTGCCGCAAAACGCGGCGGAAACTTCAGTCGGGCGCGGCGCAGCCGGACAGCCGATAGGTTTGCCGAATCTTGACCCGACGACGCAGAACGCGCTGATGCCCGATGTCGTTACGGGACGCGACGCGACGCAGTTAATTTCGGCTGAAAAAATGCGTTCCAACGGCGGCGATTCGGCGACCGACGTTTTGCTCGGACTCAACCGTCAGCCTTCGGTTTCCGGCGTTCTGCTCGCGCCGCCCGGAAATCTCGAAGCGCTCCGTCATCTGACGCCGCAGATGCGCCGCACGGTTCTGCGCAATCTCCTTTCAAAACAGCGCGGGCAAATGCGTGGTTTAATCGCCGTGATGCGCGACGAAAAACAGGAACAGCAGACGCGCGACGAAAATAATCAAGAGACGGAAAACCAGAGCGATTCAGAGGAAATTTTGAAATTGCCAGTCTCCGCCGCCGGTTTTTACAACCGGCGCGCCGTCCAGGATTTGGAAGCGACCACCAGAATGCTCGATTTGCTCGACGAAATGCTCGGAATGCAGGATTACACTTTGAGCCAGATGGGAACTTTCTCCCAGGGCTGAAAAAGGTAAAAAAGACTCAGGTCTTTCTAATCGGATGCGCTTCGGTGTTGAATACGATTCGCTTGAAATCCAAAGTTTTCGGCGGCGCAAAAAGCAGATAATAATATTTGAAAGTTTCGGCGAACAGAAAACTCTGCATCGAATCGCTCTTTTCCTTACGTGATGACGCTTTTCAAACCGGCGTAGCCTTCGTCGATTTTGCAGTATTTATAAGTTTCGGGATTGTATTTTCCGCCGATTAAATAAGCCTGCTCGTCCGTATCGGGCGACAATTGCACCGCGCCGAACGGCACGGTCGCGCCGGGAAAAGTGTGTCCCATTTTCGGCGTTCCGATTAAAGGATTGACGTATAGAATGAAACTGTCGGATTTTTGCGCCGTCAGATTCGATTGCGCAACTAATAAAACGAGGCAGATTAATAGTTTTTTTATTTTTGATTGCCGGAAAGACTCAGCCGGATTTGTAATTTTTAGATGATAAAGCGTCTGCTCGATTAATGAAACTGTTGACGAATTCCCTGACCGTAAAAACATATTCGTGCAGGCTTCCGCGCTTTGAAAAAGTTCTGATGTCTTTGAATCGAGGCTTTATTTAATTCCGGTTGATTTTGTTCGCCGTGCCGGTTGAAAGATTCTTCCGGCGGCATATTAAAGAGTGCCGGAAGAATCTTTCAACCGGCAATCGGTCAATTACCGGATTGATAATTTTCTTTTCGGCGGAAGGTTAGTTTCGGTTTTACAAGAGCGGCGGATTTTTCCGTTTGTTAAATTAAGTTTTTGAAATGCCAAATAAATTTGAAAAGCTATAAAAAATTGATATAAGCAAAAAGCTTTACCAATTCAATCAAAAACTTAACACAAGTTTCTTCTTTTATAAATAACTTTCGTTAAGGAGTATTATCGTAAGCTATTTTCAAACCTTGCGCTATTTTTAAACTGAATAAATAAATGCCAAATTAACGATTTCCGCTAATGGGCGAAAATTCCACGCATTTGCAAATAATAGAACAGTCGGCAATACAAATTTCTATTGCGGAAGGCAAAAGGCGAGGACGGCGAAGAAACGTTCGGCGCGATTCGGGTTTAAAGTATTTTTCGTAAAAAGCTATTGCCGCGCAAAGCGTCGGTAATCTTCGGGCGTGTTGATGTTGACGAAGAAATTTTCCGCGCCGCCTAAGTCTTGCAGTTCGTCAAAGCGCACGAGGCGCGTTTCAACCGTTTCGAGCAGACGGCGGGCGGGCAGAGTTTCGGCAGGGTTTAATAATCGCCGCGCCGCTTTCAGACAAGGTTTGACGCGATAGAGAGTGCAGAGCGGCTGGACGCGCCCGTCGGGTTGGACGGGCGCGACGACGTTGATTTTTTTGTTTGACGCGGCGGCGATTTCCGCTAATCGCGCGAACAGTTCCGCCGTTGCGAACGGAAAGTCGCACGCCGTGATTATCGCCCATTCGGTTTTCGCGTCTTCGAGAGCCGTATAAATTGCGCCGAGCGCGGCTTTGTTCGGGAAATGGTCTCTAATCAGCGGAACGTCCGCCGGCAAAAGTTTGTCGGCTTCGCCTGGCTGATGCGCGGCGACGAAAGAGACGCGCCCGGCGGCAATTTTTTGGAGAGCGGCGACGGCGCGTTCGGCAAAGGTCGCGTCGCCAATCGCAAGCGCGGCTTTGGCGGTTTTCATACGGCTCGATTTGCCGCCCGTTAAAACGTATCCGTCGAACATATCGGAGTTTTTAAGAAATTGTTTGAAAACTATTTTTTGCCCACGAAACACACTAAAGGCACGAAAAATAAAAGAAAAATTATGATAATTTTTCTTTTTTCGTCTTTTTCGTGTGTTTCGTGGGCAAAATGTTGAGTTTTCAAACAGCTTCCAAGACGCGCCGCAACCGAAAATTTCCGCTTTCTCGATGCGTTTATTTTTTATTTCCGGCAATTCTTTATTGAAACAACGCCAGCGCTTTGAGCATCGTGTAATAAACGCCGTATAAAAGCGGAATCGTAACGACGAGCCACGCGGCGGCGACGGCGGCGGGCGAAGTTTTTCGGACGTTTGTGTTTTCCATTGTGTTTTCCATAATTTTTTTCGACTCCTTAAATTAAACCGTTGCGCCTTGCTGAACGCGCGCCGTTTCCGGTTCGGGCGGCACGTTCGGGGCGGTTTCGTCTTTGTAATAATGATTGGCGGCGACGGGACGCACGAGCAGGTTGCAGACGAAACCGGCGGCGAGCAGTCCAGCCATAATGTAAATCGCGGTAAAATAAGCGTCCGCTTTGGCGACGCCCCGGCTGATTTGATAATCGCGCAGATATGTTACGAGCGTCGGTCCGACAATCGCGGCGGCTGACCAAGCGGTGAGCAGTCTGCCGTGAATCGCGCCGACTTGATACGTGCCGAACATATCTCTTAAATAAGCCGGAATCGTCGCAAAACCGCCGCCATACATTGATAAAATCAGGCAGAAAATTAGAACGAAAAACACCAGATTTCCCGCCGCGCCGAGCGACGGCACAAAAGCGTAGAGCGCGCAGCCCAAGCCGAGATAAATCATATAAGTGTATTTGCGCCCGATGATGTCCGAGAGCGACGACCAGAAAAAGCGTCCGACCAAGTTGAAAATCGAAAGCAGTCCGACGAATCCGGCAGCCGCCGCCGCCGTTACTCTGCCCGGAAACATCTCCTGAATCAGCGGCGACGCCTGCGCTAAAATACCGATGCCCGCCGTGACGTTAAGAAATAAAACGAGCCAGAGCAAATAGAACTGCGGCGTTTTTATCGCTTCGTCCGCCGTAACGCTCGCCGTCGTAATCATCGCGTTATCGTTTTTGACGGGCGGCGCGTAGCCTTCCGGTTTCCAATTTGCCGCCGGAACGCGCACGGTGAAAACGCCGAACATCATTAAGATAAAATACAAAACGCCCATCGTAACGAAAGTCTGCATCACGCCCACAGATGTCGGCGTCGCGTAAAACTTCATCAGATTGTCGGCGAGCGGCGAGCCAATTAACGCGCCGCCGCCGAAACCCATAATCGCCATTCCGGTCGCCATTCCCGGACGGTCTGGAAACCATTTTATTAGAGTCGAAACCGGCGAAATATAGCCGAGACCGAGACCGATGCCGCCGAGAACGCCCGAACCGAGATACAGCAGCCAAATCTGGTGCAGGTAGATGCCGACGGCGGAAACCATAAACCCGCCGCAGAAACAGCACGCCGAAACGAACATCGCCTTGCGCGGTCCGACTCGTTCGAGCCATTTGCCGAACAGCGCGGCGGACAAACCGAGCGTCGCAAACGCGATGTTAAAAATCCAGACGGTCGTCGTCAAACCCCAATCCAGTCCGGCAACCGATTCTTTAATGCCGATGAGTTTTGAGAGCGGCAGACTGAAAACCGACAGCGCGTAAGCCTGTCCGATACACAAATGAATGGCGAGCGCGGCGGGCGGCACGAGCCAGCGGCTGTAGCCCGCCGGCGCGATTGTATTTTCACGGTCGAGAAACGAAAAAAGCGACATTTGATTTTCTCCTTTTGATTTAAACTTTAAAAGCGACTGTCTGTTTTTGAAAAATTGATTAACCGCGCCCGAAAATCAGCACGGTGAAGATTCAGGATTCAAGATTGCAATCTCAAACCTTGAATCTTGAATCTTAAATTACTCTTCGTCGGCGCGGAGTTTTTCCAGCACCGAGAAATCTTCGAGCGTCGTCGTATCGCCCGCAATCTGATTTCCGGCGGCGAGTTCACGCAGCAGGCGGCGCATAATTTTTCCCGAACGGGTTTTCGGCAGAGCGTCGGTGAAGCGCAAATCGTCGGGTTTCGCCAGACTGCCGATTTCTTTGGCGACGTGCGCGCGCAGTTCCTGTTTTAATTGTTCGTTTCCCGTTCGCCCGCCTTCTAAAGTTACAAACGCGGCGATTGCCTGACCTTTGATTTCGTCGGGTTTGCCGACGACGGCGGCTTCGGCGACTGCCGGATGCGAAACCAGCGCGCTTTCGACTTCGGCAGTTCCGAGACGATGACCGGAAACATTTATCACGTCGTCAACTCTGCCCATTATCCAGAAATATCCGCGCTCGTCGCGCCTTGCGCCGTCGCCCGCGAAATAAACGCCGGGAATTTCCGACCAGTAAGTTTTTTTGTAGCGTTCGTCGTCATTCCAAATGGAGCGCAGCATCGAAGGAAACGGTTTCGTAATGACCAGATAACCGCCTTCATTAACGGGAACGCTCTTTCCGGCTTTCGTCTGAATGTCCATCAAGATTCCGGGAAACGGGCGCGTGGCAGTTCCGGGAACGGTCGGCGTCGCGCCCGGAAGAGGTGAAATCATAATCGCTCCCGTCTCTGTTTGCCACCACGTATCGACAATCGGACATTTTTGTTTGCCGATAATCGTGTGATACCACATCCACGCTTCCGGGTTTATCGGCTCGCCGACCGTTCCGAGCAATCTTAATGAAGATAAATCGTGCTTTAACGGATATTGTTCGCCCCATTTGATAAAAGCGCGAATCGCCGTCGGCGCGGTGTATAAAATATTGATTTTATGACGTTCGACGAGCCGCCAAAATCTGTCCGGTTCGGGATGATTCGGCGCGCCTTCATACATAAAAACCGTCGCGCCGTTGGCGAGCGGACCATATACGACGTAAGAATGTCCGGTAACCCAGCCGATGTCGGCGGTACACCAATATGTGTCTTCGTCCTTCAAATCGAAAACCCATTTCGAGGTCAGGTAAGTTCCGGTCAGATAACCGCCCGTCGTGTGCAGAATGCCCTTCGGTTTTCCGGTCGTGCCGGAAGTGTAAAGAATGTAAAGCGGATGTTCCGAGTCTAATTCTTCCGCCGGGCAATCGTCGGAAACTGTTTCCATCAATTCGTGCCACCAGTAATCGCGCCCGATTCGCATATTGATTTTTGATTCGGTGCGGCGAAAGACGATGACGTTTTCGACGAGCGGCGTGTTTTCAACCGCCCGGTCAACGATTTCCTTTAACTTTATTTCCGCGCCGCGCCGAAAGCCGCCGTCCGCCGTAACGATTAACTTGCATCCGCAGTCATTGACTCTATCCCGAATCGCGTCCGCCGAAAATCCGCCGAAAATAACCGTGTGCGTCGCGCCGATTCGGGCGCAGGCGAGCATCGCAATCGCTAATTCGGGAACGAGCGGCATATAGAGCGCGACTCTATCGCCTTTTTCGACGCCGGATTTCTTCAAGACATTGGCGAATTTGCAAACCTGCCGGTGAAGCTGCTGATACGTCAAAGTTCTGACTTCGCCCGGTTCGCCTTCCCAGATAATCGCAGCTTTGTTTTTGCGGTGCGTTTCCAGATGTCTGTCCAGACAGTTATACGCAGCATTGATTTTGCCGCCGACAAACCATTCGGCGTGCGGTGCTTCCCATTTCAAAATTGTGTCCCATTTTTTGAACCAATGCAGATTTTCCGCCGCGCCCGCCCAAAACGCTTCGGGATTTTCGGCGGCTTCATTATAAATTCGCTCATATTCCTCAAAACTCTTTATGTGCGCGTTCGCCGAAAATTCCGGCGGCGGCGGGAAAACTCTCGTTTCCTGCAAAGTTGATTCGATGTTGGCGGTCGCTGCTTGTTCGGACATTTATTTTTCTCCCAAATTTGATTTCATTTAATTACAAAAACTTTTTCCGCGCTCGAACTTTCCCGGCGGCGAAGTCGCCCGCGCTGGATTTTGCCAGAACGGGTTTTCGGCAAATCGGCGCAGAATTCGATTTCGCGCGGCGTGGCGAGCGGCGACAACTGCGCGCGGACGTGCGCGGCGATTTCGCGCGCGAGCTTCAGCGAAGCCGTAAAATCTTTTCTCAAAACGACGAATGCTTTAACGTGTTCGGTCGTTACGGCGTCCGCCATTCCGACGGCGGCTGATTCGGCAATCGCCGGATGCGAGAGCAGCGCGTTTTCCACTTCAAACGGTCCGATGCGCTGCGCTTCGCACGTTATCACGTCGTCAGAGCGCGCCATAAACCAGAAATAGCCGTCCGCGTCGCGCCGCCCGCGGTCGCGCGTGATATACCAGCCGGCGCGAAAACAGGCGCGCGTCGCTTCGGGAAAATTCCAGTAGCCTTTAAAGAGCGACGTTAAAGTCGGGCGAATCGCAATGTCGCCGACGATTCCGTTCGGAACTTCGCGCCCCGCCGCGTCAATAATCGAAACGTGAACGCCTTCGACGGCTTTGCCCATCGCGCCGCGTCTGACCGCTAAATCGGGACGATTGGCGATGACGAAGCTGCCGGTTTCGGTCTGCCAGTAATTATCGAAAACCCGCGCCTCGAACGTGCGTTCCGCCCAACTGATGACTTCCGGGTTGAGCGGCTCGCCGACCGAATAAATTCGCCGCAGCGCGAATTGTTTTTTCGGCGCGATGTCGCCGACTTCGTTTCGCAATAATCGAAGCAGCGTCGGCGTCGTGTAAAAACAGGTAACCTGATTGCGCTCCAGAATTTCAAGCCACCGCGCCGCTTCAAATTCGCCCGCATAAACCAGAATCGGAAAACCGAGAAGCCACGGCGCGAAAATGCCGTAACACAAACCCGTAACCCAGCCCGGGTCAGCCGAACACCAGAAAAAATCGTCGGCTTCGAGCTGCAAAACCGTCCGCGCCGATTCAACCAGACGCTCCCGAATCGCGTGGCGATGAACGACGCCTTTCGGCAAGCCGGTCGTCCCGGAAGTATAAATCAAAAAACAGGTGTCGTCGGGCGAAACCCGCGCCGCGCTGAATTCGTGGGAAGATTTTTCAATCAACCGGTTAAAATCGTGAAACCGCGCCGCGCATTCCGGCAAGTTTTCCGGTGAAAATTCGCCGACGACTAAAACGTGCGCCAGATGCGGCAGATGCCGACACGCCGCGCCGACTTTTTCAAGATGCGCCGCGTCGCAGATTAAAATGCTCGCCCGCGCGTCGTCCAATCTCTGCCGAATCGCTTCGGGTCCGAAATCGGGAAACAGAACGGCGACCGCCGCGCCGATTTTCAAAACCGCCGGAATCGCCGCGTAAAGCTCCGGCGCGCGATTCATCAGCGTAAAAACGCGGTCGCCGAAATTCGTTTCCAAATCAGCCAGCGCGTTGGCGATGCGATTCGCCAGACGGTCAATTTCAAAAAACGAAAAAACTTCGCGCCGCCCGTCCGCGCTTTCCCAGACGAGCGCGATTTTTGAACGGTCGCGCGCGTTTTCCTCAAGCGCGGCAACCGCCAGATTATCACTCGGCGAAGCCGGTTCGGTTTCTTCTGTTTTGAAAATTTCCCTTTGCGCCCGCATAAATCAGTTATCAGTTATCAGTTATCGGTTATCAGTCGTCAGTTATCAGTTATCGGTTATCGGTTTTTTGTTGACTGATAACTGATAACTGATAACTGTAATCATTCTTCCAATGTCGAAACGTCGCCCGCGTCCGCGCCGGTTTCCAGAGCTTTTAAGTATCGCCGCATAATTTTGCCCGAACGGGTTTTCGGCAGTGCTTTGACAATCGAAACTTTCGCGGGCGCGGCGATTGCGCCGAGTTCGCGGCGGACGTGCGCGATTAAAGTTTTTATCAATTCTTCGGATTCTGTTTCGCCTTGCCGCAGTTGGACGAACGCGACGATTGCTTCGCCTTTGATGTCGTCGGGAATGCCGATGACGGCGGCTTCGGCGACTGCGCTGTGCGCGACAAACGCCGATTCGACATCAGCCGTGCCGATGCGGTGTCCGGCGACGTTTAAAACATCGTCGGCGCGTCCCAGAATTTGAAAATAACCGTCTGCGTCTTTAACGGCGACATGCCGGAAACATAACAGCCCGCGACTTGTTTCCACATTCGTTCGTAACGCGCCGCGTCGTTCCAGACGGTTCGCATCATCGAAGGAAACGGACGGCGCAAAATCAATCTGCCGCCGACATCGGGCGCGCAGGCGTTGCCGTCCGCGTCAACGACATCGGCTTCGACTCCGGCGAGCGGAACGCCCGCCTTGCCCGCGCGCATCGCCATAGTCGGCGGCGTGGCGATGGTCGGCGCGCCGAGTTCGGTCTGCCACCAGTTATCAATACAGTAGCCGTGCGCCCGTTCGCTGTCGCCGCCGCACAAATTCGTCTGCGCCCAACGCCACGCTTCCGGGTTGAGCGGTTCGCCCGCGCACGCCAAAACTTTGAGACTTGTCAAATCGTATTTCGCGGGCAAATCCGCACCGAAGCGCATAAAAAATCTAATCGCCGTCGGCGCGGTGAACATCTTTGTAACTTTGTATTTTTCGACGATTTCCCACGCAATCGCCTGATGCGGAAAATCAATCGCGCCTTCTCTAAAAACCGTCGTCGCGCCCGCGCACAAAGGCGCATAGACGATATAAGAATGCCCGACAATCCAGCCGATGTCCGACATACACCAGAAAACGTCCGCGTCGCCGACATCGAAAAACGTCCGCAAATGATAAGTCGCGCCGACCATAAATCCGCCGACGGCGTGAACCACGCCTTTCGGTTTGCCGGTCGTCCCGGAAGTGTAAAGTATAAAAAGAACGTCTTCCGCGTCCATCGTTTCCGCCGCGCATTCGCGGGGAAATTTCAAAAGTTCGGCGAAATCAATTTCGCGCTCGTCGTTTAATTCGGTGTCGGCGCGGCGAAAAACAACGACTTTCTCAATCGAATCCAAATCTTTCACCGCGTCGTCGGCGATTGATTTCAAATCAATCGTTTTGCCGCGCCGGAAGCCGACATCACCCGCGATTAAAATTTTCGCGCCCGCGTCGGTGATTCGCTCGCGCAAAGCCGTGCTGCCGAGTCCGGCGTAAACGACTGAATGAATCGCGCCGATGCGGGCGCAGGCGAGCATCGCCGTTACGCCTTCAATCGTGAGCGGCATATAAATCACCACTCTATCGCCTTTTACGACGTTCAAAGATTTTAAGCCGTTACTGACACGACAGACATTTTCAAACAATTCGCCGTAAGTAATTTTCACTTCCGCGCCGTTTTCGCCGAGCCAGATATACGCTAATTTATTTTTATTTTCCGACTCGTTGTGGCGGTCGAGCGCGCTTAAAGTGATGTTGGTTTTACCGCCGATAAACCATTGATGATAAACGCCGTCAAATTTTGAAACGGTCGTCCATTTTTCGAGCCAGACAAATTTTTCCGCTTCTTCCGCCCAAAACGCATCGGGATTTAACTGCCAGCGTTCGTATTCGCGGCGCGCGTCCTTTATTTGCGCGTTTTCGGCGACGACCGGCGGCGGCGCGTATTCGTCCGTTTCGCGGGAAAATTTTTCGATTGTTGTGAATTCGGACGCGGGCATATCGTCAAAAGATAAAAAAACGAACTCGAAAATCTTCCGGGTAAAAGGAAGATGCGGCGGAGTTTTTTCAATCTTCCGCCGCGTTTTTTCCGCCGGTATTTACGGCGTTTCCAATTGTTCTTCGGCTGTGTTTCGCGGCTTGCCGCCGACTTCTTCCCAGATTTTGACGTTCCTCGATTCCTTCAGCAGAAGCGAGCCGACGACGAACGTAATGCCGGCGACAATCATCGGGTAATAAAGCCCGGCGTAGATGTTGCCCGTCGAAGCGATAATCGAAAGCCCGATGAGCGGCAGCAGTCCGCCGAACACGCCGTTGCCGATGTGATACGGCAGGGATAAAGCCGTGTAGCGAATCTTGGCGGGAAACGCCTCGACCAGAAACGCGGCAATCGGACCGTAAACCATCGTTACCCAGACGACCTGGATGAAAATCAGCAAAATCAGAGACCAAGCCGTGCCGTTGCCGATTAAATTGCCGAAAGTCGTGTATGGCAGAACCTTCGGCGCGTCAACCAATGCGCCGCTCGCGTCCTGTGTTTTCGGGATAAGTTTAATCGCGCCCGTAACTTTGTTGGCTTCCGAAGTGGCGGTAACGACGTTTGAACCGGCTGCCGACTGCATCGCTTTATAAATCGGAATATAAGTCAAAACCGCGAGCAGCAAGCCCGCCATAATTATCCATTTGCGCCCGATTTTATCGGACAGCCAGCCGAAAAATACGAAGAGCGGCATTCCCATCAGCAGCGCGATGGCGATGATGTAATTGGCGGAAGTCGTGTTGACGTTCAAAATCGACTGCAAATAAAAGAGCGCGTAAAATTGTCCGGTATACCAGACAACGCCTTGCCCGGCGGTCGCGCCGAAAAGAGAAATCAACACGATTTTCAAATTTTCCCACTTGGTGAACGCTTCGACGAGCGGGCTTGCCGAAGTCATTCCCGCCGCTTTGACGTGCTGGAAAATCGGCGATTCCTTCATTCGCAGACGTATGAAAAGCGAGATGGCGACCAGAAAAATCGAAATCAGAAACGGAATGCGCCAGCCGGCGAAGCCTTCGGTTTTACCGGCGAACTGGTCGGCGCTCATCGTATTCTGCACGATTAAAATTACGGCTAAGGAAACAAAAAGTCCTAAAGTCGCCGTGATTTGAATAAACGATGTGTAATAACCGCGTTTATTGTCGGGAACGTGTTCGGCAACGTAAACCGCCGCGCCGCCGTATTCGCCGCCGAGAGCCAAACCTTGCAGAACGCGAATCAGCAGCAGAATAATCGGCGCGGCAATGCCGATTTGCGCGTAAGTCGGCAGAAAACCGATAATCGCCGTCGCGCCGCCCATAATCAAAAGCGTAACCAGAAAAGCGTATTTGCGCCCGACGACATCGCCGATGCGCCCGAAAAACAGCGCGCCGAACGGACGGACGATAAAGCCGACGGCAAACGTCGCCAGATAAGCGATGTAAGCGAAAGTGTCGTTGCCCGGCGGATAAAACAGCGGCGAGATGACCGCCGCCAGAGAGCCGAAAATGTAAAAGTCATACCATTCAATCATCGTCCCGACGCTCGACGCGCCGATGACCTGCCAGATTTTCGTCGTGCTGATGCTGTCGGCGTATAAACCGCCCAAATCCTGTGCCGCTGTTGCCATTTTTATTTTCTCCTCAAAAATTTTGTGTTTGAAGACCGTTCGGATTCTGAACGGTCTTCTTTGATTCGAGCCAGCCTAAAAGTTAAAAATCGTGGCAAACTCCGAACGAATATTATGCGTCTCCCGCGACGGAATGCCGCGGAACAAAGGCAGCGCTCCGGCGTTGTTCGCCGCCCGCGTGCGGAAATTCGACAGCTCGTAAGCAAAAGTTACGAACGCATTCAGTTTATACTGCAAATTCGCCATAAAAACGTCGCTTCTGCCGCGATTCGCGCCGAATTGATTGGTGGGCTGACCAATCGGATTCAAAGTCGAACCGAGCAGACGGCGCACGTCGCTCGCTTTTGCTTCGTCGTAACCGTAATGCAGATAAGCCGTGAATCCGGCGGCGCGCGATTTCGGGTCAACGCCGAACAGACGCGACAGCGGAATGCCGAGATTGATGAATCCGCCGCGCCCGCGAATCGGCTGCTGTTCGGCGAGAAATCCCTGTCCGGTCGGACAAGTTCCCGTGTAAGCGACGCGGCAGCCGAACGCGACGGTCGAAGAACCGTCAATCGAAGTCGCCGTCACGACGCCGTTCAAGCCAGCCGTGTCGTTAAAAGTCGAAAAAAGCTGCCCGCCGAAATACGCCCGCAAATCCGCGCCCTGATAATATTTTCCAATCAGCGTAAAATATCTGGTCGGCAGTTGAAATTCCGCCGTGTAGCCGTAGCGGTCGCTCTCGCTTTCCGCGCCGCTCGTAAAATTACTCAAAAACGCCGCCGGAACGTCCTGACGGCGCAGAATCGCCCGCCGCCTGCCGTGCGTCCAGCTCGTTATAAGCTGCGCCGGAACGATGCCCGGAGCTTTGTCCAATTGGAATTGAAGCACGAAACGCCCTTGATATTCCGGCTGATTCGAGTCGGGACCTTGCCGCTCGCCGAAACCTAATTGGTCGGCGACGTTCGCCGGCGTGTTGCCGAAAAACGGCAGCACGAGCGCGAATTCCGGCTGAAATCTGACGCTCCGTTTTTTGCTCAAAAGAAAATTCACGCCGGTGCGAACCTGCGGCGCGCGCTCGTAAATATTGCCGTAGCCGAGATGAAATCCGGTCGTTTCAATCGTGTTCGGCACGGTCGAAGACCCGAACGGCGTCCAGTCCTGCCCGAACAAAACGAAGCCCGAAGTCTTGTCGTTGAACGAACGGTCGAGCCGCACCCAAGCCAGACGAATCGACGGCTGGCTCGAACGAATCGAAGAAATATTGCGGTTGACGGCGCGCGTAAAATCGCCTTCAAAATCGAATTCGAGTTTGCCCGTCAGCGTCAGCTTCGGCGAAACGTCGAGCCATTCAAAATTCGCGCCGAAGCGAAACGCGCGCGCCTTGATATGAAATTCCGGCGAGCCGTTCGGACCCGAATCGTTTAGAAATCCGGGCAGCGGAAAATCCGTTCCCGACGGATTCGACGAATCGGAAACGACGCTCGCTTTGAAAAAACCGTAAAGTTTTATCTTCGCGCCCGAACCCAATTTTATATCGGGAATCAAGCCGTCGCGTTTCGTGCCTTCGAGCTGGAGAACGCGAATCGGTGCGATGCCCGGAACGACGCCCGGCGCGGACTGCGCCGCCGGTTTCGGCGCGGTTTGCGTTTGCGAAACGGTTGTATTTGCCGTCGGTGCGGTCGCCGCAGTCGTCGCTGCGGTCGCCGTCGCCGGAGAATTCGGCATCCGCGCGGCATCGTATTCGGCGGCGGAAATCAAACCTTTGCCGAGCAGCAGACTTGCCAGCCGGTCGCGCTGTTCGGTGGGCGACGCGCTCGCCGCCAGAGCCTGCGCTTCCGCCTGCGTAATCAAATTTTTGGCGAGCAATACTTTGACGAGCGGGTCTTTTATGTCATCGCTCGCCTTTTTGTCTTTATCTTTGTCATCGCCGCCCGCAAAAGTGTTCGGCGCGGTTGTCCCAGAGTTTTTAGCGACATCCTGCGCGGTTACGAAAACAACGCCGGCGCATAGAATTATCGCCGCCGAAAACAAACGCAAATAATTTCTCATTGTTCGAGTCCTCTCCAGAAAAAAATTCGGGCAAAGTTGATTTTGCTCGTTTTAGATTTCGGAATTTTGAAAGTTAATTTTTGGAAATGCTTTGAATTGTTGATTCAAACGGCGTGCCGCTCGCCGGAACAAAGCCCGGAAAGTTGTTCGAGACGTTTGCGGTAAAGGCTCAAAGTGAGTTTGCCGCCACGGATTTCAGAGAAAATTGTCGTTTTGATTCGGCGGAATTGGGAAAATTTTACGCGGGCGCGGCGGGAAAAATTTTCCCGCCGCGGAGCGGTGCGCGTTACTCGATTTCATATTGCCGCAGCTTATTAAAAAGCGTGCGGCGGTCAATGCCGAGCGATTTGGCGGCGCGGGCGCGGTTGCCGCCCGCGTTTTCGAGCGTTTGCAGAATATGGATTTTTTCGATTTCAAACAAAGTTTGCGAAGTTTGATTTTCCGATTCGGGACTTTGGGTTTCAGATTTTAAATTTTGAACTTTAGACTTTGCACTCTGAACCGACGCCGGCAAATCCGCCGCGTCAATCGTGTTTCCGCCGAGCGCGGTAACGTATGAGACGACGTTTTCAAGCTCGCGGACGTTGCCGCGCCAATCGTGATTTTGCAGCTCGCTCATCGCGGCGGGCGTAATTTTAAATTTTTCCGTCTTCAATTCGCGCGCCCGTTTCGCTAGGAAATAGGAGACCAATTCGGGCAAATCTTCGCGGCGTTCGCGCAGCGGCGCGATTTCAATCGGCAGGACGTTCAAGCGGTAAAACAAATCACGCCGAAACTTTTCCGCCTCAATCATCCGCGCCAAATCCTGATTCGTCGCGGCGACGACGCGCGCCTTGAAAGCAATATCCACGCGACCGCCGACGCGCCGGAAAACTTTTTCCTGAAGCACGCGCAGCAGTTTCGACTGCACCGCTAACGACAAAGTTTCGACTTCATCGAGAAAAAGCGTGCCGTCCGCCGCCAATTCAAAAAGTCCGCCGCGCGTGTCGGTCGCGCCTGTAAACGTGCCTTTTTCGTGTCCGAAAAGCTCGGCTTCGATTAAAGTTTCGGGAATCGAAGAACAATCGAGCGCGACAAAATTTTTCCGGTTTCTCAGGCTTCGTTCGTGCAAGGCGCGGGCGACGAGTTCTTTGCCCGTGCCGGTTTCGCCCTGGATTAAAATCGTGTCTTCGAGCGGCGCGAGGCGTTCGATAATCTGCTTTAAGCGTTTAACCGACGCGCTTCCGCCGACGATTTTTTCGAGCGCGGTTTGTTTTTTGATTTGATTTTCCAAATCGGCGACGCGCTTTTCCAATTTTTTTTCCTTCAAAGCGCGGCGAACGCGAAAAAGCACGTCTTCCATCTGAAACGGTTTTGAAACGTAATCGGTCGCGCCGCGCCGAATCGCCTCGACCGCCGCTTCAATCGAGCCGAACGCCGTCATCAAAATCACAATTGCCGAACGATTGATTTTCAAGATTTCCGCCAGCAGTTCCGCGCCGTCCATCGCGGGCATTTTTATATCCGACAGCACGAGTTCAAACGAATTTTCAGCAAATTTGGAAAGGGCGTCCGCGCCGTCGGCGGCAGTTTCAACCGCGTAGCCTTCGGCGGCGAGAAACTTTCGCAAAACGTCGCGCATCTGCTCTTTGTCGTCCACGACGAGAATTTTCGCGCTCTGTTTTTTTTTGGCGATTGGTTTCGACATTAAAAAGATGTTACCGCAAAGATGCCGAAACACGCACGAAGTGAGTGTATTTCTTGCTAACTGTAATTCGCCTTACTTCGTGCGGGCTTCTGCAAAAGACGACGCGGATAAGAAATTTTTAGCCACAGATGGACACAGATAAACACGGATGAAAACCGGATAAAATCAAATGGTTTTTATCATAAACAGGACTTTCTCAAATTTGAAGCATCTTTGTCGGAGCGCGGGCATCCTGCCCGCTTTTGAACGCTCCAGGCGTTCGCCCAAAGTTTAGATAAAAATCAACATTGGGTTTTACAAAGCGTTTTAGATTGCTCGCGCAATCTTTGCGGGCAGGATGCCCGCGCTCCCGGTAAGAAAGTCCTGATAAAAATATCTTTAAAAAATTTGAGTCCATTTGTGTTAATCTGTGGTTGAATTTTCCTGATTTTTATGCCTAAATCTTCGCTCAATTCGGTCATCAGCGCAAAGCAGTTTCAAAACAGCGTGGATCCGCTCGTTGATATTTTGCGCGATTTGCCGGACGCGCTTTTGATGATTGACGCGGACGGAATGATTTTTTACGCGAATCCGGCGGCAAACGAGCTTTTCGGTTTCGCGCCCGATTCCGTAAAACAGGCAATGCTCGCCGATATTCTGCCGGAAAGCTCGCCGTATCGCGCGGCGGAAAATCTCGCCGCGCTGTGGCGAACGGTTGAGGAAACCGGACACATCGAAAATTTTGAAACTCAGCTTTTAGACAAAGACGGGAAAATTATCGAAGTCAATTCGGTTAAAACGGCGATTCGAGATTGCGCCGGAAAATTCGTCGGCATTTCGACCGTTATCCGCGACGTAACGAAAACAAAGGAAACCGAGCAAAGAATTTCGCGCCGCAACGCGCAGCTTTTCGCGCTGATTGACGTGGCGGAAGCGATAACGCAGATGTCGGAAGTCGAATCGTTGCTCGAAAATGTTTTAAATGCCGTGCTGCGCGTGATGAATCTGAGTTCCGGCTGCGTTCACATTTTGAACGAAGAAAGCGAATCGCTCGAAATTATCGTGCGGGAAAATCTGACGAAGCGCGTCGCCGCGATGCTCGAAAAATTCGAGCTTGGCGAAGGCGTTATCGGGCAGACCGCCGTTTTAGCCGAAACTCTGCTGGTCAGCGACACGACGTTTGACCGCCGATTGTCGCGTCCGGTTTCGACTGCGAAAATCGGCTCGCTCGCCGCCGTTCCGCTCATCGGGCGCGGCGGAATCGTGCGCGGCGTGCTGACGCTTTTTCACAACCAGCCGCGTAACTTTACCGAACACGAAAAATCAATGCTGACGGGCATCGGCAAACAGGTCGGAGTCGCGCTCGAACGCGCCAATTTGTTGACGGAAGTAACCGACGCGCGCGCCGAATGGGAAGAAACTTTCGACGCGATGACCGACGGCGTTTCGATTCACGCGCCTTCAGGAAAAATAAAACGCGCCAATAATTCGCTCGCGCAGATGTTCGGAACGTCCGCCGAAAAACTCGTCGGAATCCGCTGCTGCCAGCTCTATCACGGCTCGCCGAAACCGCGCCCCGACTGCACGATAATGCGAACCGTGACAGAACGAATGCCGCAAAAAGTCGAACTCGACGACCGCATTCACGGGCGCGTTCTGCGCGTCATCACCGACCCGATTATGAACCGCGAAAACCGCGTCGTCGGTGTCGTCTGCACGACGCGCGACGTGAGCGAAGAAAAACTTATCGAACGCCGCCTGATTCAGCAGGAACGCATCTCGGCAATCGGCGAAATAACCGCCGGAATCGCGCACGAAGTCGGCACGCCGCTCAACATTATCTCGGCAAACGTCGAATTTCTGCTGCGCTCAAACAACGATTTGCGGAACAACGAGGAAATTCAGGCAATCCGCGAACAAACAACGAATATCACGCAATTGGTCAAACAACTGCTGGATTTTTCACGCGACCGCTCTCCGGAATTCGCTCCCGTCAACATCAACGATTTAATCGAAAAAACATTCGGTTTGCTCAATCATCAACTGCAAAACTCCGTCGTCGAATCGCGCCTCAATCTCGCGCCGTATCTGCCGACGGTTGACGGCGACGCTTCGCAGATTCAACAGGTTTTGTTCAATCTAATCACCAACGCCAGACAGTCGCTCGAAAACGGCGCGAACGGCGAGCGAATTTTGCGCGTCGCCACCGACACGGCGTTTTTGCCGACCGAAACCTTGAGCCGCCCGCACATCGTCATCACCGTTTCCGACAACGGGCGCGGCATCCCGCCCGACGCTCTGCCGAATGTCTTCAACCCGTTTTTTACGGCAAACAAAGAAGGCGGAACGGGTTTAGGCTTGGCAATCAGCCATCGCATCGTCCAACGCCATCTCGGTTTATTGACCATCGAAAACAACCGCGATTCCGGCGCGTCGGCAACAATTCGCCTGCCGCTTTCACAAAACTAAATCGGAAAATAATTTGGTTGACTTTGTGTTATCAAAATGTTAATCCTTCAATTAAAGCAACTCTTTTAAAATCACTTAAAACTTTGAAAAACGAAAAAAGTTCGATAAAAAAATCGGGGAATTTTACCGAAATGCCGGTTCATCGTGTCAGAGAAAATCAAACTCTCGCCGTCGAATCAGACGCGGTAGCCTGCGAAGAACCGCTCGAAATTCGGCTCGGTTTTGTCGAAAACGGCAAGCGGGCGCACAAAAATGTTTCCATCACGATGCGAACGCCGGGCGACGATTTTGAGCTTGCCGCCGGATTTCTCTTTACCGAAGGCATCGTCAAATCAGCCGACCAAATCAATAAAATTCAGCACTGCGGCACACCCGGCAAAGACAGCGATTTGCGAAACACGGTGCGCGTTGATTTGCGCCTTGATGTCGAGATTGATTTCAAACGGTTGGAACGGCATTTTTACACAAGTTCGAGCTGCGGCGTGTGCGGCAAAACTTCGATTGAAGCCTTGCAAACCGGCGTTTGCCGTTTGAAAAAACACGATAACGTTTTGTTCGCACCGGCAACGATTCATCGCTTGCCTGAAACTCTGAGAACGGCGCAGAATGTTTTTGACCGCACGGGCGGACTTCACGCCGCCGCGCTTTTTAACCAGGCGGGCAAAATGGAAAGCCTGCGCGAAGATGTCGGGCGGCACAATGCGGTTGACAAACTTATCGGAACGCAGTTTTTGGCGGGCAAAACGCCGGTTTCGGATAAATTGCTGATGGTCAGCGGACGCGCCAGTTTTGAACTCGTGCAAAAGGCTTTGATGGCGGGAATTCCGATTCTCGCGGCAGTCGGCGCGCCGTCGAGTCTGGCGGTCGAACTCGCCCGCGAATACGGAATGACGCTTTTGGGTTTTGTCCGCGACAATCGTTTTAACATTTACACGGGCGCGGAAAGAATTGCGGGCGAAAATTCTCCGGTAAAAGAGAAAAGCGGAACGGGCAAATTTGATAAAACGAAAGCATTGATAATGACCGCGCAGTAGATTCTCAAAATGCAGAAACACGCACGATAGTCGAGTGTGTCTTTCGTTAATAATTCAAAACACACTTACTTCGTGCGTGTTTCTGCAAATAGTGATTTATGAAAATTCGTATCAAGGGAAATTCCTTGCGTTTTCGGCTTTTGCGCGGCGAAGTTTCACGGTTCGGCGAAACGGGGCGCGTAACGGAAACGATTCAATTCGGCGCGTCGCCGCGTGAACAATTGACATATTCGCTTGAAACCGACAGCGACGCGCAAAAGACTGAGGCGCGGTTTGCCGACAACAAAATCACGGTTACGATTCCCGAAGCGACGGCGCAAAATTGGGTTGATTCTGATTTGATTACTTTGGAGAGCAGTCAGCCGATTGAAACGGAAAGCGTTTTGAAAATTTTAATCGAGAAAGATTTTGTCTGTCTCGACCGGAAAGATGACCCGGACAACGCCGACGCTTTTCCGCATCCGACGGGAAAATGCGGTTAGATAATTTGGCGAAGAAAAGATTTTTTTAACCGCAGATTTGCACAGACGGACACGGATATAAGAAAGATTTTTAATAATTTGTTTTATCGGTTTTGGTTTTTATCCGTGTGAATCCGTGTAAATCTGCGGTTAAATATTCTTAAGTTTTTTTTCGGAACAATAGAGATTAGGGGAGATTGAGCAATGGCAAACAAAGAACTCAACCAAACGGTTGACCCGCGCGAAGGCGAGCAAATCGAGGGCGCACACGAAGCGGCGAATGCTGCCGACAATTCTCAGGCAAGCCACTGGACGGCGGGCAAAGAAGACATTCGTTCGGAAGGCGATATTATTCAGGAAGCCGTCGAAGAACCGCGCGGCGCGGATAGCGCGGGCGAGCAGATGGCGCGGGCGGAAGCGGCGGAACAGCGCAATTCGCACGAAGATTTAACCGTTACAAACGGCGGCGGCTTTATTAGCGCCGAAACGCCCGAAGCGTTCACCGGATTGCGCGTAACCGAGCCGGAACATTTTGCCGCCGGACTGCCCGCGATTCTCTCGACAATGAAGCACGCGCTCGGCGAAATGGGCGTGATTCGCACTTTGCGGACGCTCAAGACGATGAATCAGAAAGACGGTTTCGATTGTCAATCGTGCGCTTGGGCTGACCCGGACGGCGAGCGGCATCTTTTCGAGTTTTGCGAAAACGGCGCGAAAGCCGTCGCCGACGAAGCGACGACAAAGCAGGTTACGCCAGATTTTTTCAAACAATACAGCGTCGCCGAACTCTCGCAAAAATCCGATTTCTGGCTCGGCAAACAAGGGCGCATCACCAATCCGATGGTTTTGCGAAAAGGCGCGACGCACTACGAACCGATTTCCTGGGAAAACGCTTTTGCGCTTCTCGGCAAAGAATTAAACGCGCTCGATTCGCCCGACGAAGCGATTTTTTACACTTCCGGCAGAGCCTCGAACGAAGCGGCGTATTTGTATCAGCTTTTCATTCGCCAATTCGGAACGAATAATCTGCCCGACTGCTCGAATATGTGCCACGAATCTTCAGGCACGGCTTTGACCGAAAGCATCGGCATCGGCAAAGGAACGGTTACGCTCGAAGATTTCAATCAATGCGATTTAATAATTATTCTGGGGCAGAATCCGGGAACGAATCACCCGCGAATGCTGACATCTTTGGAACAGGCGAAGCACAACGGCGCGAAAATCTTAACGATGAATCCGCTGCCCGAAGCCGGGCTTTTGAGCGTCGTCAACCCGAATCCGGGAGAATATAAAAATCCTCTGAAATTTCCGATTGCCGTTCTCGGCAACAAAGGCACGCCGCTTTCCGACCTTCATTTGCCGGTTCGCATCAACGGCGATATGGCGGTTTTGAAAGGAATGATGAAGTTTATGTTCGAGGCGGAAGCGGCAAATCCCGGAACTGTTTTGGACAAAGATTTTATCGAAAAAGACACCGCCGGTTTCGACGAATTTCGAGCAAATCTGGAAAACGCGAATTGGGACGATATTGTCGAGCAGAGCGGAGTCAGCCGCGAAATGATTGAACAAGCCGCCCGGCTTTATATGAAATCGAATCGCGTGATTACCTGCTGGGCAATGGGTTTGACGCAGCATAAAAACGCGGTCGGCACGATTCAGGAAGTCGCCAATCTGCATTTTCTGCGCGGAAATATCGGCAGAGAAGGCGCGGGTTTATGTCCGGTGCGCGGGCATTCAAACGTGCAGGGCGACCGCACTGTCGGCATCTGGGAACGCCCGCGCGAAGAATTTTTGAAGGCGCTCGACGCGGAATTTAATTTCACCGCGCCGCGCCGACACGGTTACGATACGGTCGAAGCAATCAAAGCGATGTATGTCGGGCGCGGCAAAGTTTTCTTCGCGCTCGGTGGCAATTTTCTGTCCGCGACGCCCGACACCGAATACACGGCGAAGGCTTTGCAGCGCACGCGCCTGACCGCGCAGATTATTACAAAACTCAACCGCACGGCTTTGATTACAGGCGAACAGGCTTTGATTCTGCCGTGCCTCGGACGTTCCGAAAAAGATTTGCAGAAAGGCGGTTACCAATTCGTTTCCTGCGAAAATTCGATGGGCGTTGTTCAGCAATCGAAAGGAATTCTCGCGCCGACATCCGAACATTTGCGAAGCGAGCCGTGGATTGTCGCAAATCTGGCGAAAGCGGTTTTGCAAAATAAATCGACGGTTGATTGGGACGCGATGGCTACCGATTACGACAATATCCGCGACAAAATCGAGCGCACGATTCCCGGTTTTGATAATTACAACGAGCGCGTCCGGCACGGCGGCGGTTTCTACTTGCCGAACGCGCCGCGCGAAGGCAGGTATCCGACGGCGACGAACAAGGCGAATTTTACCGTTCACGAACTGCCGATTCATACTTTCGCGCCCGGCGAATTGATTATGATGACCATCAGAACGCACGACCAGTTCAATACGACGATTTACGGTCTCGAAGACCGTTATCGCGGCATTCACAACGAGCGGCGCGTGATTTTGATGAACCCGGAAGACGTGCGCGAACGCAATTTAAAAACCGGAGAAGTTGTTGACTTGACCAGTCATTTCGACGACGGCGAGCGAAGCGCACGGCATTTTATAGTCGTGCCGTATGACATTCCGAAAGGCTGCACGGCGACGTATTTTCCCGAAGCGAATGTTTTAGTGCCAATCGGTTCGACCGCCGACCGCAGCAACACGCCGGTTTCCAAATTCGTCCGCATTACGGTCGCCGCGCGCGAATCGAAAAACGGCGCGGCTGAAATCGTCGGCAAATTCGATTACGATTACGTCAAAGGCTATCAAAATTTAAGTTAAAGCCGCGTTACAAGAGCGTGTTGCGAACTAAATAAAATAGATGTTTGAGCGTCAAGACGACAGCCGCCGGAAAACGCAGCGCGGCGAATTTGCGCAATCGTAAGGCGCGGTCTTGTTCATCAGCCGGTAAAAAGGGTTAAGATGCTAAAGCGTCTTGACCCTTTTTATAAAAATCATTCGCGCTTTTTGAGCGCGCCGATTCGACAATCTCGCGGTCTATCATTCTTGTTTCCATAAAATACTCCTTAAAAAGCGGTTCGACTATTGGTAAATACTCAGCCCGAATCGCCAAAAAATCTTGGAAAGCGGATTGGTTGAAAAATTGTAAAAATCGTCCGAATTTGCCGATTGCCGCCAGCAATCCAACCGCGCCGAACGCCGATTCTCTAGGTGCAAAAGGGTAATTCTATTTCCCTTCTTTCTTTATTGAATGCCAAATTTTCTGTCAGGTTGAATGAAGATATTAATAACCCAAAAAGACAGGCGTTCCCGCCGGCGAGGGCTAAGAGCAGAAATAGTGATGTCAGCCATCTTTTCACATTCAATCTCACAATATTGAATAAGCTGAAACGCTGTCGGGTTTATTCCATTTCGTGCTTATACCTAAATATGCGCAACTCTTTAAATCTTCAAAAGTTCGTCCTACCACGCAATACCGTAATCTTCGCCGTGATTGCTGGAGCCGCCCTGCATTGTGTTGTGCGCGCGGTCGAAAAAGATGGCGTTAATCGGACCTGACGTGCGGTCTTCAAAAGTCAAATCATAACCCATTTTCTTTAGCTCGCCGCGCGTCCATTGCGGCGTCGAATCCGCCAGCAGAATTCTGCCCGGACGCGAATCGTGCGCGCCGAAAGAGCTTCGCATTTGAAAACTGTTGATGTTCGGGGCTTCGGTCGCTTCCTGCACGTTCATCCCGAACTCGACTACATTGAGGAAAAACTGTAAAAGATTTTGGTCTTGGCTGTCGCCGCCCTGAACCGCAAACGAAAGAAACGGTTTTCCGTTTTTTAACGCCAGTGTCGGCGTTAATGTAACGCGCGGACGTTTTCCCGGTTCAATCACGTTAAAAGGATTTTCCGCCGCGTCGAGTCCGAAACTCTGCGCCCTTTGGCTTAAACCGACGCCGGTTTTTCCCGCGATAACTGCGGGAACCCAGCCGCCGCTCGGCGTAACCGACACGACCCAGCCTTCGGCGTCCGCCGTTTCGACCGACGTTGTTCCCGCATAAAACGATTCCTTAAATTTCTTCCACGAAGCGCTTGAAACAGCGTCCTGATTAACTCTCGACTTGCCGCCGTCGGGCGTCGGCGTCCACTTTTCCAGAAGTTTGAGAAACGGGTTCGGCGTTTGTCCCTGAAACGGATACGGGTCGCCGGGTTTGATATTCGGGTCGTTGCGCTCCGCGTTTATCAGCCTGGTTCTCTCTTTGGCGTAAGCCTTCGATAAAAGTCCTTCGATTGGCTCGGCTGGCGCGAAATACGGGTCGCCGTAATAAAAATCGCGGTCGGCAAACGCCAGATTCATCGCTTGATAAATCGTGTGAACGTATCTTGAACTGTTGTATCCCATCGCTTTCAAATCAAAGTTTTCCAGAATGTTGAGAGCTTGCAGCATCGCCGGTCCCTGCGTCCACTGCGACAGTTTATAAACTTCGATTCCTTTGTAAGTCGTCTTGAGCGGCTCTTCCGTGCGGACTTTCCATTTCGCCAAATCTTCGAGCGTGATTAAACCGCCTTCTTCCTGCGTTCCTCTGACAAATTCGCGGGCGATGTCGCCTTTGTAAAAACGGTCATAGGCGGCGTAAATAGCTTCTTTTCGATTCTTTCCCTGAGACAATGCTTGCCGTTCAGCTTCGACCAGCTTGCGGAGCGTAGCCGCCAAATCTGGCTGGCGAAAGATTTCACCCGCCGACGGAGATTCGCGCGTTTCGCCTGTGTGCGGCAGCATTACTCCACGCGAATACTTCCAATCTTTCAAACGCTTTTTCTCGCGTTCGATAGTGTTTGCAAGTTGGGCTTCAATCGGGTAACCGTCCGCCATCTGAATCGAAGGCTCTAAAACGTCTTTCAAGCTGAGTTTGCCGTATTCGGCGAGCATTACCAGAATGCCGCCCGGCGTTCCCGGCGTAACGGCGGCGAGCGCGCCGTATTCCGGCGGATGTTTCATTCCTTTGCTTTTATAAAATTCCGCCGTCGCGCCCGTCGGAGCGACGCCGAGCGCGTTGATGCCGATAACTTTGCCGGTTTTCGGATTATAGATAAGCGCCTGAGTTTCGCCGCCCCAGCTTAATGTATCCCACATCGTCGAAGTTGCCGCAATCATCGCGCAGGCGGCATCAACCGCGTTTCCGCCCTTTTGAAAAGTCATCGCTCCGGCGGTCGCGGCGAGCGGCTTGCCGGTGATTGCCATCCATTGTTTTCCATACAGCATCGGTTTAGCGGTGCGTTGACCGTAGAAACGGACGGGCAGCGTTAAATTAATCGTCAGCAGCAAGACAAAAGCCGTCAGCTTGAATTTGCTGAACGGCATTTTTCTGGCGGTAAATGTAAAGAATTTGTTTTTCATAGTTTTGAAATTCTAACGTGAAAATCGCGGAAATAAAAACCAAAAAAACCCGCCGAATCGTGTGAATCGGCGGGCATCATTTTGTTAGAACGCGATGCGGAAACCGAGCTGCAAAGTGCGCGGCGATTTTGCCGCTGAAGGAATCAGGAAAGTGCTTTGCGAACGGTCGCCCGAAACCCTTGTCTCGTCGTAATTGGTTCGGTTGGCAAGGTTAAAGACTTCAAATGTAAATCCGGCGTTGACGCGCTCGGTAAAATTATATTTGTAAGCCAATCTTAAATCGACCTCAAAAAATCCCGGAAGCCGCGCTCCGCTAACTCCGCCTTTATTATCAACCGAAAAATTCAACGTCTCCCCGTTGGCAAAAGTGCGGGAATTGGTAAATGCTCCGGCAGGAAGCGGGTCAAAGTTAATCCCGTTTTGATTGGTGTCAACGGTTGAATTAAAAATAGTGAACGGCGTGCCGGACAAAGCGCGGACGATGGTGCTGACGATTAAACCGCGGGTTCGCGGCACTTTGTATAAACCGCTGAAAACAAAGTTGTGCCGCCGGTCAAAAGCCGTCGCTCCGGTGTTTTCGTCGAGTCCCAGACTGGTTTGCGTCTGGAAACTTGCCGCGCCCAAAGCGCTGCCGCTGACGTTTCCGCTTCCTTTCGACAGCGTATAAGAAGTCTTAAACTGAAACCCTTTCGAGAATCGTTTGTCGAGCGAGAGCTGAAGCGCGTCATATTTGGTTTTGCCCTCGTTAATGCGGGTCGTTACGCCCGACACCGCCGCCGTCTGAAAAGGGAAGTTGCTGAATGAATCGGTAATTACGGGAACCGAGCTGTTTTGGATAACCGCTCCGAGAGTCGAAAACTGGCGCGAAATAGCTCCCGTCGAACTGGTTGACGCGCGTCTTCCCGGATTGAGATTGATTGTTAAGAATTGGTCAATTCCGTCGCTGTGAACATAATCCGCCGTCAAAGCCAGACTGGTCACGAGTTCTCTCTGAAAACCTATCGAAAAAGAACGGGTATAAGGCATAAGTCGTTCGGCGTTATCGACGGTCGGCGTGGCGTTTGCCAGCACCGCGCCCGAACCGACGAGCGACGCAATCAAAGCTCGGTCAACAATCGGTCCATTACGTAGTGTCGGGTCAGTCGGACGTAGAGGAATTGGAAGTGTTCGAGGTCCCGCATCGGGTCTATCAAGCGGAAAATTTCGATTAAAGGAACTTGCAAACGGTCCGCCGGTGCGGAAGGCGGTAATTACTTCAAACGGCGTGTTTTGATAAAACGTGCCGAATCCGCCGCGAATCACGGTTTTAGCGTTTCCCGTCGGGTCGTATGCGAAACCCAGGCGCGGAGAAAAATTGTTGTTATCCGACGAGATGGTTTCGTCGTCGTAACGCAGCCCCAGATTGAGCGTCAATTTTTGATTGACTTTCCAATTATCCTGCGCGAAGACGCTCGTATTGTGATTAATTTGAAATGTCCTGAGCGGTCCGCCAACTCGAATCGAAAACCTTTCAGGGTACGTTGCGAAATTACCAGCATCAAAAGGCAAGTCAGTCGGAAAAAAGAATGTGCCGTTCAGATTATCCGCAGCAACGCTGTCGGCGGTTACGTAGTTGTAATCGACACCGAATTTAAGGGTGTGCGCGCCCTTAATCCACGTCAGCGTGTCCGCCAACCGGTAAGAATCATTGACGCGAGCCTGAGCAACGCTGCTTTGCTGGTCAACGAATGTGTTAAATACTAAAGTCGGCGGAAGTTCAGCCTGAGATTTTCCGCTGTTAAATCCCGGATTGGCAAAGGCGACATCTTCGCGGGTAAAGGAAAGCCGCAAATCATTAACGACGTTTGAAGTTATACTATACGTGTAGCTTCCGACCGTCGTCTGGTCAACGTCGGCTTCCTCGCGCGAGGCGGCAAGCGATACGGGGCGCGTGCCGACCGGGATAATCTGATTGAGCTGCGGAGAATTTTCTCTCAAATATCGAATCGAAAATTGATGCTTCTGCGTCGGTTGAACGTCGCCTCTGAGCAATATATTGGTCGCGCGCGTGGCGGTCGAGGTCGAAGCGTTCAGCGACGGGCGGGCGGGAATGTCAATGATAACTCCCTGGTCTATATTTGTCCGTTCATAACTGACGAAGAAATGAGCCAGATTTTTCTTGATTGGTCCGCCGATTGTGCCGCCGAATTGTTTATAGCTGGCATCCGGCTTTAAAAGATTATTCAACACCGCGATGCGATTATTTGAATTAAGTTTATTGTCCTGGAAAAAACCGAACGCGCTTCCGCGAAACGAGTTTGTCCCGGATTTGGTGATGGCATTAATAATACCGCCGGAAGTTCGTCCGAACTCGGCGCTGAACTGATTGGTCTGAACCTGAAACTCCTGCACCGCTTCCAGAGCGACGCGCGCCTGAGAACCGGCGCGCTGTCCGATAACGTCGTCGTTGTTACTCGCGCTGTCGAGCAGATAACTGTTGTAGCGCGGGTCTTGCCCGTTGACGCTGACCGAATCGGAGCCGAACGATTCGGTGCTGATGTTCGGCACGACGCCCGGAATTAGTCCGACGAACCCGATAAAGTTTCGATTAATCGAGGGAAGCTCGGTTAATTCTTCCTGGCTGATATTGCCGCCGATTTTATTGGTCGAAGTTTCGACCAGCGGTTCTTCAGCGGTAACCGTGACGGTTTCCTGCGAACCGCCGACCTCCATCGAAAAATTAAATTCCTGCGTTTCGCCGACGGCGAGCCTGACACTCTCTTTGACCGATTTTTTAAAATTGGCTGCTTCGACCGTAATTCGATACAAGCCGGGCGTCAGGGAAGTAAAAACATAATCGCCCGATTCGGTAGTTGTAGCCGAACGGCGATTAAGTCCCGTTTCCTGATTGACAATCGAAACCGTTGCCGCCGCGACGACCGCTCCGCTCGGGTCGGCTATCGTGCCTCGGAGAGTTGCCGTGCCTTCCTGAGCGACCGCCGACGTGATACCTGCGGCGACCAGCATCGATAACAAAAAAACTTTTGCAAAATAAGCGACGTTGAATTTGAACATTAGTAGCCTCCGTTAGTTTAATAGCTTTTCCCTTTGTATAAACAGATTATGAAGACGAATACAGGCAACTGTAACACCAAAACTTTGCAATTGATTTGACAGATATAAGCTCAACATTGTCAATGATTTAATCGACTTATAATTTTAGCTCGGTTAAATCGTTAATCCAAACTCTTTGTAAAACACATAATTTTTGCAAAATTTCGGATTTTCTTTTATCAGCAGCTCTTTTCAGGCAAAGTTCATTTTGCCTTGTATCCGATTTCGTCAATTGCTTTTTTGATTTGTTCCAGAGTGATTTGTTTCGGGTTGAAAACCAACTTGACATTTTTTTTTCGGATAATTCGCTTCGGCGGAAACAATGCCGTTCAATTTTTTCAAAGTTTCGTTGATATGCACGGCGCAGCTTTCGCACGTCCTCCCTTCGACATCAATCACGACTGTTTTATTTGCAAGGCTTTTTCGGCAGCCGCACGCATTTCCGGCGCGGCTAAAGGCTGTTGCACTGCCGAGATGAATTGCGCGCATTGCGGCGAGCCGGTTGACTTTTCTGAAATTTTGCTTTAGGTTCGATAAAAAGATTAACTTAGGTTAAGAATTCGCGTTGAAAATTTTTTGCCGCAAAATTTAACCACTGTTAATTTTTAACGGACAAAAACGAGCCAAAAGATTGTGAGTTTGATTATCGAACCGGTAGTTTATTCGACTGATTTTTTAATAAGGAAAATTTGCGATGACTGAAACCGTTAAACATAAAAAAAAGGTAACTACTTCAAAAGAAGATTATCTGAAGGCTATTTGGACTTTATCCGAGCGCGGCGCGGAGCAAAAGAGCGAAGCCGGAACACGCGATTTGGCTGAACATTTAAGCGTCAGTCCGCCCGCCGTTTCCCGAATGCTCAAGCAGATGGAGCGGCAGTCGCTGGTCGCGCACACGCCTTATTACGGTGTTCGTCTGACGGAAAAGGGACGCGAAGTCGCCCTTTCAATCGTGCGCCGCCATCGCTTGCTCGAACTCTTTTTGACGAAAATTTTAGGCTACGATTCACATCTCGTTCACGACGAAGCCGAGCGGCTCGAACATCACATCTCCGACGAGTTTGAACGGAGAATCGACGCGCTTTTGGGATTTCCGAAAAAATGTCCGCACGGCAGCCCGATTCCGAGCCGCGCGGGAAATTTTCAGGTTTCAAATAAGTAACGAATTAAGAAACGAAATTTATGTTGAAGATACAGTGCTTACAAATTCTGATTGTATGAACACAGAAGTAACCGAAATAAAACCTTTGAGCGGCTGGCAAAGACAGTCGACGCAGCCGAGTTTGCCGGAAGCAAATGCAACTCTGCCCGTACCGAGCGGATTAGGATTCTGGCGCAAGCTGCTCGCTTTTTCCGGTCCCGGCTATATGGTCGCCGTCGGTTATATGGATCCGGGAAATTGGGCGACCGATTTGGCGGGCGGCG